>ERZ1292633.12-Hain-H41-02um-R1-12-length-280028-cov-196_pt1 | contig 280028 bp, 281 predicted proteins | sample MGYA00564406_ERZ1292633 | MGnify/ENA primary metagenome ERZ1292633 (study PRJEB36523, sample SAMEA6512639) | groundwater metagenome | collected 2019-01-08 | study: AquaDiva: Metagenomics assemblies of 32 groundwater samples
TCGCGATGCTGGCGGGAGTTCCATTGGTTGCGACCGTGCATGGCAAGAATTACTTTTGGGAAAAACTACGCCGGAGAGTGACCTATCGCCTTGTCAGCCGACAGGGTACGATTGTTGCGGTCTCGAAAGATTTGAAACAGTTCATTTGCGATAGAGTCGGTGTGCAAGAGCAACGAGTCGAGGTGATCTATAACGGCGTGGCTCCGGCACAGATGATCACAGATGAAGAGGTTCAGACATGTAAGGCTGAGCTTGGAGTTTCAGGGTGCTACCCGGTGCTGGGGGTCGTAGGCAGCCTCTATCCGGTCAAAGGTCATAGATTTCTCCTTGAGGCGATGCCGGAGATTCTTCGACGATGGCCGAAGGCACAGTTGCTCGTGATCGGGAGAGGAGAACTCGAGGTTGTGCTGAAGGGGCAAGTGGAACAATTAGCCATTGGGGCCAATGTTCAATTCCTGGGGATGCGGCAGGATGTTCCAAGGTTGTTGTCCGTATTGGACGTATTTGTACTACCGTCGCTGTCAGAAGGGTTGTCCATAGCACTCTTGGAAGCAATGGCATCGGGAAAACCGGTAGTGGCCACGCGGGTTGGGGGGAATCCTGAACTGGTCGATCACGGTAGGACAGGCTTTCTTGTCCAGTCGGAAAATGCAAAGGAACTTGCAGCCAATCTTCTGAAACTGCTGAGCGACTCTGGAACAATGCAACAATTTGGCCGACAGGCTGCAGAGCGAGTCCGGCAACACTTTAGCATGGAGCAGATGGCCGATCGATACAGAGATCTCTATGCGCGATCGTTGAGTGACCATAACTCAGGGATGAGTCAGACATGAGACCCAAAGTATCTCGGACAGAACGGTCCATGGTGCTTGATGGGGAGTGATGCAAATCCCATTGCCGCGCCTGAGGTAAGGTCTTGGGCTATCGGGAAGCCACGCCAGGCTCAAGAAAGCAAGGCGGGGTTTTACCTTGTGTTGGCATACTTCTTCTTTGAGTTTGGGCGCCCGCAAGAATTAGTCCCCGGTCTTAGACTCATTCCGTTTAGCACGGGCCTCTCGATATTGCTCATTCTGAACGTACTGATGTCTGGGAAGGTGGATTTTTCAAGACTCCAGACCAAATTGTGGCTTCCTCTCTTTGCGGTCATGGCGATTCATGTGCCGATTGCCGTGAATAACTATTGGGCCCTCATGACATTCAAAGATATGATTCTGATGTATTGTGTCTATCTTGGCGTGATCACCTTCGTCAATTCGACAAAAAAGATGATGACCCTCATGACACTGTGGATCGGTGTCCACGGATTCCTGGCTGTCATGGGGATTGTCAAAGGCGGGCGCGGGATCGGCGCCTGGATGGGGGACGAGAACGACTTTTGCATGGTGATGGACATGGCTGTCCCCTTTGGCTATTTCTTATTGTTTTCTTCAACCGGCGTTAGGCAGAAGATGAAGTACTTGGGACTTCTGGGAGCATTCATTCTTGGGGCCATGGCGAGTCTGTCGCGAGGTGGATTCTTCGGGCTGGCTGCTGTGGGAGCCTATTGCTGGTACCGATCGCCCAAGAAACTGAATGCCCTTATAGTGGTTGCTGTGGCGGTGGTGTTCATGCTGGTGCTGGCTCCAGAAAAATACTGGGATGAGATCAGTTCCTCAACCAGCGATGAGACAATGGGAACTGGAACCGGTGCGGCAAGGCTCTATACCTGGGGCATCGGAATGGACATGTTTTATGCGAATCCCATCATCGGAGTCGGGCAGAATAATTTCCCATGGACATTCGGCATCTATGAGGCCGGTCGAAAATTTAACGATAGATCAATTAGTGGCCGGCAGGCGCATTCTGCCTGGGTAACCCTCATCTCTGAGTTGGGCCTAGCGGGGATTGTGATCATCGGAGGGATGGTCCTGCAGTGTTACAAGGATCTGAAGCTCGTGAGGAAGAGATTTGCGCCTGCGCAGTCAAGGCAGAAGCACGGTCAGATCGTCCAAGCTGGAGAAGATGTGCGCGCGTATCTCGCCCGAGCCATGGAAGGAAGCTTAATAGGTTTCATCGTGAGTGGCGTGTTTATTTCTACCCTGTGGTATCCCAGCTTGTGGATCATGACGGCGCTAGTTGTCGCTCTTCGCAATATTTCCGAAACACAGAGCGGAGAAGAACGTCCTGAGTCGGCACAGACTAAATATTCACGGGGCATTCCACTCCCACGGCTTGGTGAGAGGCCGGTTTCTCGTCTTTAGGGATGGCTTCGCGGTGTTTACCTGCAATATAGTTCGTATTGAAGATCTTCCGGTTCGTGCGAATGCTGTAACGTCACCTCTTCAAACAGACTATCATGCACATCTGCTAAGCGGCCCTTCCACAAACACTGAAGCGGGAGCAAGAACTGGGCAGAAACATAGCAGGATTAGGCAGCTTGTCAAGTCTCGGTGGCCAAGGGTTCGGGGAGGCTTCGTTCCGTTTGGACTCATGGCAGAACTTTCCAAAGGGAGACTAGTTAGTGAACTATAGCACTCTCATTTTCTTTTCGATCGTGGTTGGCCTTCTACGTGTGTCGCTAATACTTTTTTCTGGTGATCCTACAGATCCTCGAACTTCTGACACGGGTGATCATTTCGTCTATCACCTAGCTGCTCAAATGTTGTCAAAGGATTCAAGTAGTTGGTTCAAGGCTGGTGGAGAATTGGGATATCGAGCTCCGGGAAACTTCGTCTACTTATCCGGCGTCTATTCCTTGTTCCCCAACGCCAGCTTTCAAATAGGGCAGATTGCAACAGCCGTTGTGGGGGTCTTGAATTGCGCACTGATGTTTTTTCTAGTAAACAACACGGGGCAAAATAAAAGTGCAAGTCTGGTTTTTTGGACTAGAGGACTACTGCCATGCTTCATTATCACTGACACGTTTGTTCTTAGCGAGCCCCTCTTTGCCACATTTCTTCTTGGTGCCTTAGTTGTTCTTTCATTGAGGCCAACCGCCCCCACTCGTATCCAATCAGCAGTGGTTGGGATCTTGATTGGTTGCTGCATGCTCACACGAGAAGCGGCAGTGCTGTATCCAGTAATTTTCGCCGGATACCTGTATGTTGCTTCCAGATCAGAATCGCGAGCGACTCGAGCTTGGCGTGTCACTTGGTTTGCGGTTTGCTTTCTCCTGGTTCTGATGCCATGGATGTATCGGAATGCGGTTGTGGTGGGAAAGATTCTGCCATTGAGTTATACAGCGGGTGTGAATTTACATATTGGTAATAACGCGCACGCTACCGGAAAATTCGTATCTCCGCCAGAAGACGATCTTCCTCAGAGTATCAAGTGGGGTACTCCTGAATATGAATCGTGGCATAGGACCAAGGCTCTGGCCTTCATTGTAGAACATCCAAGTCAGTTTCTACTTCTCGGAGTCAAGAAACTCGCATGGTTTGTGTGGCCGCGGTTTATTCGCGAAGATATTCGGGTAGTCTATCAATTCCCGAAACACTGGGCGCTCGCGTTGAGCATTATTTCAGGAGTGAGTAGCGCATGTCTCCTTCTTGCGGGCAGCATAGGATTTATCCTAAGAAAACCTGATTGGCTTTGGTGGATTACCGGAGCGTTAGTATCCTCTGCTATCGTAATAACCTTCGTCGTAGTCGGAAGCCCCAGGTATCGGGACATCCTGGACTACCTTCTTATCCCGAACGCTGCCTTCTTGGTATGTCAGTGGCGGTCCCTTTGGGCTGATTTGATGAGCGAAGAATCGACCATTCGTCCGAAATTATGGATGATTGTATTGGTTGTTTCATTTTTCATAGGGTGCTGGGCTTGGGTGGGATCCATGATGATGTTCAGCTAGGGCCTGTTAACACTACCGCAAGCCCTCGACGATCAACGCGAAATTGATAAACGCGACGAACCTGACATCGAGTTTTTCAAACCGCGAGAAGATGCGCCGAAATCCCTTGAGTCGGCGGAACAGTCATTCGATCTCATTGCGGCGTTTCTACAGGGCTCGATCATAGTCCCATGGCACGAGTCGATTGTGCTTGGGCGGCACCATAGGCACATACCCTAACTCCACAGCCAGTTGCCGCGTCGCATCGCCTTCATACGCCCGATCCATCAACAGATGGATTGGATGCGGCATGCGCGCGACACGTTGCAGCAGCTTACGTCCCTCCGGCGCATCATGGGCTTGGCCCGGGGACAGGGCAAACGCTAGGGCCGTTCGAGCATCCGCGGCAACCAGATGAATCTTGGTGGTCCATCCGCCGTGGGACTGACCAATGGCTTGCGGGCCGTTTTTTAACGCCCCCGTGCCATCGGGATGAACCTTGACGATGGTGCTGTCCAAGGCGACGGCTTCGATCTTCACGCGGAGGATCTGCGTATGTTGCAACTGGGCAAAGACGCGATCCCTCACCCCGCTTTTCGGCCACCGATTCATGCCCGTATAGATCGTGTGCCAGTTGCCGAATCGCTTGGGGAGCCCGTGCCATTTGCACCCTTGCTCGGCGACGTACAAGATGGCGTTGAGCACGTGCAGATTGGCGAGCGTCACGTTGCCGCGTGGCGGCAGCAAACACGGCGCGATGTGGCGATACTGGGCGTCGGTGATTTCCCTGTACGCAGTATCCCATAGAAATGGCCATTAGTGTTAACGCGCCCTAGTCCCCTCGGAGTTCAATGCGTAGAACCGAATACTGGACTGCGGTAATGAATCTATATGCTTCTAGTCGTTGAAAGTATTGGTGTGGTACGATGTGAGAGTTTCGAAGTGATGGATCGGTCTGAGTCTTGCGTTTCAATGCCAGCATCATATGAAGCGCCCATTTGACTGTGGCGCGTAGAAAGAGAGGGGAAATGAAAGAGACGTATCGTGTCCCTTCAATGATGCTCCGCAATATCAAAAGAGATCAGAATATTAAAGGAATGCCGGTGTTGCGCGATGTACAAGGCCCTCGCTGTGTGCATTGTGGGAGCTTGCGCTATTCCCTCGTCTTTCGAGTGAGCGAGGATGGCCGGAACGGAGTACTGGTTGGGCAATACAGCAATTGTCGCAACCCTGGAGAGTTGACAGTGGGCGAAATAGAAGGTGGATACCGTGCCTGAATCGAAGGTCATATGCCAAGAGGAATGAGTGGAGAGGCATCGCTCTTCCCCTACCATGCACAGGCTCGGCTCATCAAAGTTCGACTGAATCAACGAAGGTGGTATTTGAAACGAATCCATAATCTTGACACTGCGCGCGGCATACTGATGCTGTACGTAGTAGGTATCATTCACGGGCTGTTCTGGCTGAAGCTTATTCCTCAGTGGGCAAGCTCGTTGATGCTGTTTGAGATGCCGGCAATATTTATCGTTTCCGGATACGCATATTTTCTTTACGAAAATTCAATGTTCAATGAAACTCAACATCCGCTGAGTATAAAGGCGTATGTTTTGTTTCTTGTCGCAAGATTGACACGAATACTCGTGCCCTATGCTGTGTATGCAATGACTTGCATCGCATTCATCTATTTCCTTTCATGGATTGGAAAGGGAAACGATTACGCATTGAGCGACTTGATTGTCGGCTGGATGAACCCTGCTAATTACGGAGAGGGCTTCTCGGTCTCATACCTAAATGCTCACTTATGGTTCGTTCCTGTTTTTTTGATTGTGACAGCGGCAATGCCTTTCGTGACGAGATTTAGGCCATTCAAGAATCCGAATTTGCTATTTCTGGTAGGCGGGGTTGCTATCGCTGAGGTGGCAATTTCTTATGCTCATTTTCCAGGCCACAATATCATCAAGCAAGTGGTGTTTTATCTGGTCTTTTCCTTGCTCGGCTATTATCTGGCGCGTGACAACACGTATTTTAGCCGCGCCAGTGTGGGCCACGTTGCTATTGTTGCAGGGGTATTGCTGATGGTGATTGCGATCGTGAAAGGGGATTTCCGTGTGCTGAATATGCAAGCCAATAAATTCCCACCCAACGCCATATTTTTCCTATTTTCCTGCCTATGGGTTTCGCTGTTTCTGTTCCTCTCGGTTAAGGTCTCCTGGTTTCTGGAGACATTCAAAAAGCTTGGTGATGGGATTTGGTTGAGGCCATTTATCACTGCTGGTTATTCGATATACCTATGGCAGGGAGTTGGTTATACCGTAGCGATTCAAGTAGGAAAGGCGGCTCATATACCAATCCTCGCGGTATGGTTGTTGGCGCTGGGGATTTCTATTGGTCTTGGACTTCTAGCCGCACCGGCTGAAAGAGTCAGATTGAACCTGAAAGGGCCGGTCCCAGTGGTTAGCGCCACATGATGTGTTCTCGTATTCGGGAACCCGCGCGATGCAGAACTCCCTGTGGCAGTGGAGTGCCGTGGATTGTCACTGCACTCCGGCCCCCCCCATCGATTTCAACATGTCCCATCAAGCGCCGGGATAGAGCGGTCTGTAATGAGGAGAAATTCTTATTCTGTCTTGGCCACAGGCCGGTGGTTCTTTCGCTAGTTCTAGATATGTTCCAGGTGGCAGATCGGTGGCACTGCCGGGCTGTAATTGGAGCCGCAGGTGAATAAGAGACCGAGTTCGATCGGGCGGTTGCACTCAATTTCATTCTAGCAAGGATCTGTTGTTCTATCACTGAGTCATGATGAGCACCTCTTCTACTCTCAAATGTGTCACTCTGGTCTGGATTGCTATACGGCCAGCCGAGTGGATTAAGAACATGTTTGTTTTTGCACCGATGTTTTTTTCAGGGCAGATTTGGAACTTCTCAAAGCTGTCTTTGGTGGCGGTGGCATTTTTTTCTTTCTGCGCTATGTCCAGCGCGGTGTATTTGTTCAATGACATCAATGATCATGAGTTGGACCGCCTTCATCCACGAAAGGCTAAGAGGCCGATTGCTTCGGGTGAGCTGTCTATAAGGCTTGCCAGAATTGTCATGGTGGGCATGGCAGCAGTGTCCATGATCCTCGTGATTTCTTTTCCCTCTGTTGCAGCGCTGATCTTTGGATACGCCCTAATCAACGTGGCGTATAGCCTGAGGCTGAAGCATATTGTAATTCTTGATGTATTCTGTATAGCTGTTGGATTCGTTCTTCGTGTATTCGTCGGGGGGTGGGTCATAAATGTAGTGCCATCTTTCTGGTTGATTCTTGCCACATTTCTGTTGTCGCTGTTTCTTGCATTACTTAAGCGTCGACATGAGCTTTTAGTGATGGAGGCTGCTCCCAGTGCCCATCGCCCAGTCCTTGAGCACTATTCACTCAAGTTGCTGGATGAATTGGTATCGGTCGTTACCCCGGTTACTCTGATCACCTATATCCTTTACACAATGGACGCCGTCACAATAGCTCGATTTCACACCGATCATCTGTATCTCACAGCAGTGTTTGTGGTGTTCGGTATCTTTCGATATCTCTATCTCGTGCATCGAATGAATATGGGCGGATCCCCGGTAGATATAGTTTGGCATGATGTCCCATTGGTAATAGCGCTGCTGGCGTGGGTGAGCGCATTTTGGGCGATTGTTTATTATCCCTAATGAGCAGAATTGCAATCGCTATATTTGATCTCGACGGAACGTTGGTTCGGGGTGACACATTCGTAAAATACATAGCTGGCTTCATAATGCGTCGTCCCATTCGCCTGCTCCGTTGCTTGGTTCTAGTCGGTGTAATTTTTCGGTTTCTCAGGGGGCAAGTGACCGCTGCTCAGACGAAAGAACAGATCTTAATAGCAGCCTTGGGAGGCTCAGATCGCACTGAAATTCGCCGATATACAGACGAGTTTTTGATTAGACTGATTCCTGAAGGGATGTCAAAAAGAGGTTTGGAGGTGCTGGAGCGACATAGGAAGTTGGGTGATACACTCGTGCTCTTAAGCGCTAGTCCAGATGTCTACGTGGTAGAACTTGGTCGAAGATTAGGATTTCATGAAGTGATCTGCACAAAAGTGCAATGGAATGGAGAGCGATTCTCAGGAGAACTATGTGGCCCCAACATCAAAGGGGAGGAGAAGGTTCAGTGTTTCCTGAGGATTAAAAGGCGTTTTGCAGAGGCCATAGTTGTTGCATACGCAGATCATATGTCCGATCTCCCGTTATTGCGCGCGGTTGACTCGGGCGTGCTCGTAAATGGCAGCAAAAAAGCCAAGCGAATGGCACTTGAATATCCCATCGGAACTCAAGATTGGGATTGCTAGAAAATTTGGAATCGACACGGGGTGAAGTTCTCGAAAATGGAAGCTGAGGGTTGACGTGTTTACCGAATAACGGGGTACGGAGGGGTGAGTTTTTGTTGATGTCGAGCCAGTTTGCTATTTGAGTTCTTGTCGGCATTTTCATGTGACAGTTTCAGATATGTTGAGCCATCGCTCCCGACGCATAAAGTGGTGCGGATATTTGCAGTAATGAAATTACTACGAGTCTGTCATGTGGCGGTTGCAGATTTGTGGGCAGGGGCAGAGGTGCAGCTCAAAGTATTGCTTTCGACGCTGGTGCAGAAGTCAGAGATCAACCTCACCGTTTTTTTATTGAATGGGGGAAGGTTAGAAAAAGAAGTCAGAGACCTTGGCATCCCTGTGAGAGTGTTCCCTGAAAGTCGGTGGGGAAGCGGTAAGATTTTCCTTGAATTGGTTCGTGAATTCAAGAAATCGAACATCCAGATTGTTCACACTCATAAGTACAAAGACACCATTCTGGCCGCACCGGCAGCCAAGTTGTGCGGCATCCCGTACGTCATCCGAACGGTGCATGGGCTCCGCGAACCCTTTAAAGGGCTCCAGTCTTTCAAAATGAATTGTTACGAAGCCATCGAACAAACCGTCCATCGATCTTATGTCGATTCCATCATCGGAGTGTCCTCGCAAATCGAGAGCAAATACAAATCCGAAGGGCAGGTTTCTCGGGTAGCCTGTATTCGAAACGGCATCGACCTCGAAGGGAAGTCGGTCCAGACCGATAGATGGCGCACACGCAAGGATTTGGGTGTAGATCCTGAGACTTGCTTAATCGGGACCATTGGCCGACTCACGCCGGTGAAAGGCATTCCCTATCTACTGGAGGCAGCAAGAATGCTCTTGTGCCAGGGCGTGAATGTGAAGGTGTTGGTAGTGGGGGAAGGCAGTATTCGGTCTGATCTCATGGCACAAACCCGAGACTTGGGGATCAGCAAGGACGTTGTGTTTTTGGGGCATCGAGAGGATACTGATGCGCTACTACAGGCATTGGACATTTTTGCACTTCCTTCCTTGAGCGAGGGGATTCCGATGGCCCTTCTTGAGGCCATGGCGGCTTCTCGATCTGTCGTAGCCAGTCGAGTGGGGGGGGTTCCTGAAATTGTTGAGGATGGGACTGAGGGGTTTCTGGTTGAGCCGATGGATGTGAATGGTCTCACAGAGAGATGCCTTCGGTTGATTCAGTCACCGGAGTTGGCACAAAAGATGGGGCAAGCGGCTAGAGCACGGGTTGAGCGGGACTTCTCTGCAGAGAATATGGCTGATCGAGTCGCCATGCTGTATCAAGAACTAATTGAATCGGGAAGTGGGAAATGAATGTGAGTCGCGCCGCCGATCGTTCATACAGCGGGGTTAGGCCCAGATCGGCAAGCAGCAACGCCACCAGTTTAGATGCCGTGAGGACCCTCGCTCCGCATGCAGAGTCGACTGCTTCTCCTCATCTGCTGCTTCTCGCAGTTATCTTGATGGGCCTGTGATACCCGCGCTCCGCCCTCTATTCAACTATGCAACACAAGTTTCTCAAGAACAATTTTGACTTAATCCGACTGTTCGCAGCGTTTCAGGTTGCACTCGTGCATGTGTTCCATATCATGGAGATAGAAACAGCCTGGCTTGGTAGTTTCATTCTGCATCTGTTTTATTTGTTTCCTGGTGTGCCCATCTTTTTCTTTATCAGCGGTTTTCTGATCAGTAGATCATATGAAAATAATTCCTGCTTAAAGGAGTTTTTCATCAATCGAGTATTGCGGTTGTACCCCGGTCTTATCGCGTGCGTCGCATTCTCGATCGCTTTAGTCATGGTAAGTGGATACCTTCAGGGCAAGGGAGTTCAATGGTTTGAGTTCGTGTTGCTCTTTCTCGCCAAAACAACCGTTTTTCAGTTCTACAATCCGGAATTTATGAGGGCCTATGGCGATGGGGTTCTCAATGGGAGTTTGTGGACAATCACTGTTGAGATGCAATTCTATCTCTTGATCCCAGGAGTGTTTTTTATTCTTTCCCGGAAACCTCCACAATGCACAGCGAATTGCGCGCTGGTGGTATTGGCGGTTCTGTTTTTTATTCTCAATAGGTTATACGCTGTATTGCCGGATATGATGGATAAGTCACTCATCACGAAACTGATAGGGATATCATTTTTCCCTTGGTTTTATATCTTTTTGCTGGGAGTGTTGGCGCAGAGGAATTTTGAGTTTTTCCACGCCTATTTGGCTGGGAAATTTTATCTTATGTTTCCCCTGTATCTTGTTTCCGCATACATGCTCTCAGATAGTGGGAACGCCTTCGGAAATAATAGTAATCCGCTAGTTGTAGCGTTGTTAATCTTGACTGTGTTCTCTTTCGCGTACTCGACGCCGGAATTGAGTAAGAAGGTGTTGAGGGGGAACGACATGTCGTACGGGATATACATTTATCACATGCCGGTCGTGAATCTCCTGTTATATTATGGGTTGTACCGGAAGACAGAATATGGGTTTGTGGCGTTAACTGCCTGTATCCTACTTGCCGCAATTTCATGGCTCGTGATTGAAAAACCAGCGTTGCGTCTAAAGAGGCATCCATTATTTACTGTAAGCGCGAGAACGCTATCTGACAGCCGGGTAGAATCCTCCGCTCTCACGAAGTAATGAGGGCGATGAGGATAGAACAGAAGATAATACGGGCGAGTGCCGACGCGTTGGAATCGGCGAAGCAACTGCTCCATGTGTCCAAGGCATGCCAACTGATGTCTTTCCGGAAACCAACGGCAACTCAACACTAGAGTAGACAGATGGGGCCAACGTCAAACCGCTGGAAGCTCTCCTTTTAAACTGTTTCCTTGATAGGGATTCCCTACCTTCGCATTGAAGGCTATTGCCGTGAACATGCTGATTTCCGACCCGCCAGGTTTCCAATCCTTCCCGTTTGTGTCAATTATTGTACCCGCTCGTAACGAAGCTGGCTACATCGAGAGGTGCCTAACAAGTCTCCAGCACCAGTCCTATCCGCGGCAGGAGTATGAGATCATTCTCGTTGATAACGGTTCAGTAGATGACACCATTGTGATCGGAAGACAATATGCAGATATCGTATTGAGCGTAGAGGGTGTCCATGTGTCTGCTGTCCGTAATTTTGGCGCAAAAAATGCGCGGGGCAGTATTTACGCTTTTATTGATGCCGATTGTGTTGCGGACGTCTCTTGGATTCAGAACGCAGTCAACCTGATCCAGGAGACTCTGTGTATTTGTGGATCAAGGTGTCGTGTGCCAGCCGATGGAACATGGGTGGAGCGGGCTTGGTTTGGTGCGATACCAAGAACGCGATATGAACCTGTGTACATCAACTCCGGAAACCTTGTAGTTCCGGCGTCTATTTTTAATTCTCTTAATGGGTTCAACGAAAAATTGGTGACGGGTGAGGACTACGAGTTTTGTCTTCGCGCTCGCAACCGTACTCGCATTATTTCTGACCCCGGTGTAGGGGTCGCGCATTATGGTTACCCCAAAACTCTACGCCAATTTGTTTCCCGAGAAGTCTGGCATGGTATCGGAGCATTTGGCACAATTCGACAGAAATTATTCGACAAACCTCTTTTAGGGACACTCGTGTTTCTCATCACAATCTGTCTTGGGGTGATTGGATTGATTGAGGGGAGTGGCCCTCTGCTTATCATCTCTTCCCTAGGAATGTTGGCATTGCTAGTGGTATCAGCGTTGTATAGAGAAGGCCTTTCAGCTGGATTCACGCGACTATTCCAATTGCTGGTATTGTACTTTCTCTATTATTCAGGGCGTGCGACTTCCATCTTCTTCATTCTCGGAAATAAACATTTTGTGAGAAGAAGATAATGCTGAGTTGTCATGATGTCCGTTGAAATTTTCCGAGAGGCTCCCTGGGTATTTCAGGCCGCCTTCTTTGTCGAGACGGAATAGGTTCACATTCGAGTTGGAACATGGCCACGACATCCTAAGACACATTCTGGAGATGGCTTGAGCTGCAGCCATGCATGGCATGCATTTGTATGTCAGCGTACGCCCAGGGGCGGAGCTGGTGGGGTGCTGTCACCGGCTGGCGCTCCGCCTGGCATCCCGATTTTTGTCGTCGAGATGACGGTATGATCGACCCACCAGTAGCCAGTTTGTGGGATCGTCCCGCCACCGCCGCCCCATTCCCCCGAGTGCTGGATATAGCGAAATCCTACCGTGTCGCCAGCGGCGCGGAATGGAATGTTGGAATAGCTCAGGTACAACGCGTTGTCGATCCACACCTGGATGATTCCGTCAGATACGCCGGGAGTATTGGCTTTGACACGCATCTCGTACCAATGCCACTCGTTGAGGTGCACAAGATGATTCCATGAGCCAAGATTCTGAAAATAATTCTTGGTCCCAGGACCCCAGCAAATCTGTGGGATTCCCGCAAATGTGTTACCGCTATATCCAAATGCTATATTCCTACAGGTGGAAATACCCCCGAGATAGAACAAGTTGATTTTGTGCCCATTGGGGTGGAAGGTAAACGGATTACTATAGCGCATCCAGGCCCCGATATAGACCTCTGTAGGGTCGCCAGGCACTATATACTCTGCGCGTCCCGCGCTAAAACTGGTGCTGTACGTCCCGGCAGGGTACGTGAATTTCAGCGCACACCCGCCAGACGGACTTGGAGGAACAGCGCAATCAACAACAGTCCCACTATAGGTCCACACTGTACCCGGCTTTGATTCCCATTCGACCGTCGTCAAGACTGCCGCCTGTGCAACATTTGCCAGCGTGAGGAAACCAAGGGCGATCAGCAGCGTACTTGTGAGCTTCATAGATTCTCCTAGTGTAGTGTAAATCGAAGCCAGGCCGCCCTGGTTACTCATTGACCTCAGTTATGAGAAACAGCGCATTGACATGCTGCAGTCTCCTCAAGTGATTCAGCTGAGAGAGCAAGTTCGGTGCCTACGATTGAGAAAGGAACAGTGAGACGAAGCAGCAGACTGGACGCGTCATTCTTGGCATTTTCTTTATTTTTAACCGCGTGGGTTTGCAGAAGATGAAGGGAAAATCCTACATTATCGATACCACCGGCGCGGGCGATTTGCAACTGCAGATAGATCCTGTCGAGGCCTTGACCGTGCTGTCGTGGAGACGCTCCGTCTTGGCCACTGCCGTGGTGGTTATCTCGCGGCAGAGCGTGCTCACGTGTATCGCGAAGCGCTGAGTGAAGCGTGTATTCGTCGCCAGCCAGGCGCTCTACGAACACACTACGGCACCGACAGGCAGTGGATACGAAGCCGCTCGAACTTGATATAGATCTGGAACCCGCCAGCCGAAAGGTCGCGGGCACGGCGAGCAGATCGCCATTGTTTTCCGCGCCGTACCACCAGAACTCTGACGTAACGCTCCCCGAAGACGCCGAGGAGCCGGGAGGCGGCTACGAAGCCCGGCAGCGAGAAGCGGGCACCCAGTGAAGTAGGGGAGCATGCGGTGACTCTGCACCAGTTTCAAGCGGAGGAGAACACGAGGAACGCTGTCTCAGGCAAGGCGTTCAGCAGGACCGGACCACAGAATGATCCACTGGAAGGTGGAAAGATCCATGAAAAGTACGCTAATCAACGGTCACTTAAACTTAAAGCCTACGGGTACAGTTGGTGCATCTGAATCTGTTGAAGCGATAGGGCCCCCCGGCCTCCCAATCCGTGTCGTTGACAGGACGGTATGATCGACCCACCAATACTGGTTCTGGTTAACGACTGATCCGCCGCCACCATACTCCGCTGTGTGTTGCATGGCCCCGTAACCTGCCGAATCGCCTACATCTCGAAGTCGCACATCGAAGTATTGCAGATGCAACACGTCATCAATCCACATTTCCGCAATTCCGTCAGCACCTCCGGGTGTATTCAACTTGACCCGCATTTCGTACCAATGCCACTCGTTGAGGTGGGCGGTTGGGCTCCAGGACGACTTGTTGGCAAAATTATTGTAAGTCCCTCCACCCCAGCAGATCTGCGGAGTTATAGAGTACCTCTCCCCGCCGAAGCCGAACGCGAGGTTTCGACAGCTCGCAGTACCCGGAGCACCGAGAATAAAAAAATTCACTTTCTGGCCGTTCGGATGGAACTGGAACGGATTGCTGTACCGCATCCAGGCGCCGATGTAGAGATCGGTCGGTTGCCCAGTAAACGCATACTCCGCCCTTCCCCCCCCGAAACTCGTGCTGTAGGTCCCGGCGGGATATTCAAACCGTAGGGCGCAACCTCCAGCTGGACTTGGCGGCACCACACAATCAATGTTCGGCCTGCCAGAGGTATACGACCACGGCGCACCTGGCTTTGATTCCCATTCGACTGTCGTAATGACTGCCGCCTGTGCAACATTCACGAACGTAAGGAAGCCAAGGACGATCAGCAGCGTATTTGCGAGCTTCATAGATTCTCCTAGTGTAGATCGAAGCCGCACGACTCGACGGTCGAGGCATACTGCCAGATGGTGAAGTCGTCCGGGATCGTGTCAACTATCACGGCATCAGAATACATCTACAGACCTGCACGGCACCAAACTTGATTAACATGGACTCTGTTGGTAATGCGTCACAGCTGCTACAAATTTCATCCGTATTTATCAAATCAAGAACACTCTCCAATTTAGACACATACAAAGGCACATTAATATTCATAAGAAATGCTCTTGCTGATCAGCCGGGAGTTTTTGTACCACCTACATTAATAAATACTCTTGCTGATTTCATTCGAACGGGGGCTTTCGTTTCCCGCTGAGTCATAGGCGGTGATGACGAAAAAATATGTCGTTCCCACTTGTAGCCCCGTTGCAATGTAGGTTGTGACGTTTCCTGTGAGCGTTGCGATCGGTGCCCCGTAGCCACCGGAAGTCGTTGCGCGGTAGAGTTTGTACCCGCTCAAATCGCTTTCCTGGTTGGCATTCCATGTCAACGTAACAGATGAAGTTGCCGGGGCATTGACCGTCAATGTGACGGCGACCGTCTTTGAAGAGCCGCCGGCTGGGCTGACTATGAGAGTGCCGGTATGCGTTCCAACGGTGAGTCCCGCTGTATTCACGCTTGCCGCTAACGTGCTGCTGCCGCTTCCCGATGCAGAGCTTACTGCCAACCACGAGGCATTATCGCTCACAGTCCAGTTTACTGTCCCACCCGTGGTTGTCAAAGAAATATTCTGATTTACCGGGTTTGCGGCTCCCTGTGTTGCTGCATAGCTGAGACTCGATGGACTTACATTGATGGTTGTCGTTGCTGTGGTGGCGCCGGGAGTCACGGTGAAGGTGACGGGGACGGTGACCGAGGAGGCCCCAGTCGCGCTTATCGTAATCATGCCGTTGTAGGTGCCGGCGGTCAGGAACCCGGTAGTGACATTGATCGTGGTTCCTCCGTTTCCGGTTCCCGAGATGGGAGAGGGGGAGATCCAGGATGAGTTGCCCGTTACCGACCAGGTGAGAGTGCCACCCCCTCGGTTCGTGATGGATAGGGGCTGTGCGGCAGGATTGCCGGTTCCCTGTTGGACCGTAAAGGACAGACTCGTCGGGCTCACACCGATGGCCGGGGGCACTGGTGCGGGGGTGACGGTGAAGGAGACGGGGATCGTGACGGAGGTAACCCCGGTGCCGCCGGTGAGAGTGACCGTACCGCTATGGGTACCGACGGCGAGCGAGCCCGTGGCTGCACTCAACGTGATCGTATTATTACCGGTGCCGGAGGTCGAGCTGAGCGACAACCAGGCGGCATTGTCACTGGCACTCCAGCTCAATGTCCCGCCGCCGGTGTTGCTGATGCTGAGTGTTTGTGCGGCGGGGTTCGAACCCCCCTGGGTGGCTGCAAAGGAGAGCGCAGGGGGACTCATGCCGATGGCGGGGGGCACTGGCGCGGCGGTGATGGTGAAGGAGACGGGGATGGAGACCGGAGAGGCTCCCGTAGCTGTGAGGGTGATCGTCGTGGTCTGAGTACCGACTGAGAGACCGGCAGTGGCCGCAGTTAGTGTGATGGGGCTGTTGCCGGTACCGCCGGTCGTTGAGAGTGTCAGCCAGGTGGCAGGTTCGCTGGCGGTCCATGTGAGGGTCCCGCCGCCGGTGTTGCTGAGGCTGAGGGTTTGCGCGGCGGGGTTGCTGCTGCCCTGAATCGCGGTGAACGCGAGGCTCGTGGGACTGGTGCCGATGGCGGGCGGGACCGGGGCCGCCGTGACGGTGAAGGAGACGGGGATCGTGACGGGAGTAACCCCCGTGCCTCCGCTAAGGGTGACTGTGCCGGTATGGTTGCCTGTGGCTAAGGAGCCGGTGGTGGCTTGCAAGGTCACCGTGCCATTCCCCGTACCGGTGCCTGCGCTGAGAGCCAACCAGCCCGCATTCTCGCTCGCGCTCCAGATCAAGGTACCGCCGCCGGTGTTGTGGATACTGAGGGTTTGCGCGGCGGGGTTGTTGCCGCCTTGAATTGCCGTGAAGGCGATGATCGTTGGGCTCACGCCGATGGCCGGAGGCACCGGTGCAGCCGCGACGGTAAAGGAGACGGGGATCGTGATGGGAGTAACCCCCGCGCCTCCGCTAAGGGTGACCGTGCCGCTATGGGTGCCCACGGTCAGGGAGCCGGTCGCCACACTCACGGTTATGCTGCCGTTGCCGGTACCAGAGGCTGAACTGAGCCCTAACCACGGCGTGCTTTCACTGGCACTCCAGCTCAATGTCCCGCCGCCGGTATTGCTGAGGCTGAGGGTTTGCGCGGCGGGGTTGCTGCCGCCCTGGGTTGCTGTGAACGCGAGGCTCGTGGGACTGGCGCTGATGGCCGGTGGCACGGGGGCCGCCGTGACGGTGAAGGAGACGGGGATCGTGACGGGGGTTGCGCCGGATGCGCTGAGAGTAATGGTCTCACTATAGCTGCCTGGGGCCAATGCGCCGGCCACCACATTGGCTGTGACCACACCGGTGCCCGTGCCAGAGGTTGGACTGAGGGACAACCATGCTGCGCTCTCACTGGCTGTCCAGTTCAATGTATCGTGACCGGTATTATTGATGGTCAGGATCTGGGCCGCAGGGCTGCTTCCCCCCTGTTGAGCCGTAAAAGACAAACTGGGGGAACTTGTTCCAATGGCTGGCCTGCCTGTGACCAGACTGTCTGAAAGTGTTGGGGCCGAAGGCGGTGATACCAGTTGTGCTAATCCCGACACTTCTGAAGATAACCTTCGCATTGCTCGCCCACCAGCACTTCCACTTCCTGAGGAAACCGAGTTGCCTACGCTTGCAGCGGCCAAGGGGATGGTACCGACGGGCGCTGTGCCGGTTGCAGTAAATCCTGTGGGTGGTGTAGCCGATGGTGTGACGCTTATAGGTGCAAGGGCTGCGGCTGCTCCGATACTTCGACGAGGCACCGACGGTTCCTCGGGTTGAGAGACCGTGCCTTCACGTTGTTGCGGCAGTGGGTATGATGGCTCGGAGTTGACAGATGAGGAGTCTGATAGAGAAGGCTCGACGGATGCGAGGGGAAGATTCTGTGGCTTTCGAATCAGTCGATGAGACCTGCGCGTCGAAGTTTGAGCGTCCATCTTTTCGATGGGTTTCGTCTGGTATCGATGGCTGCCGGCGACGGTATCCATGCGCTTCCCTTGAGTGCCTGTTCCGCCGGTCTCCTGGTTGATCGGCTTTGTCAGAAGCTGGGCAGAGGCGGGAGGAATAGGCTGTAGCACGGACAAGAAGACCGTCATGAAGCCCAGAGAGATTGCCGCGACGAGCTGCTGACGTTTCGTGTGGTGCATGCGCTTCTCCGTAGTATTGACTCACCCCACTACAGGACGAACTCATTGAGGGGCGTTTGTCACCAACGTACGAGTGGCAATCCACCCGCACAGAGGGAATGCTGGTTTGGACCCTGGATAACTCGTGGCCTTGGGAGCGGGGAAGGCAAGAGCAGTGCCTTGTCGGCAAAACATGCGCCGATCGAGTCTTTAGTCTCGAATCAATTCGTCAAAACAATAACTTGAAGTGGCCAGGCGCTAAGTACCGTGAGGTAGATATGAAGTGGGACAGGTCCAAGGGCGGAAGGTCGCATTGGATCATTTTGAACAGATAATGTTCAAAGCTAAGTATTCATCACAGTAGAATTGGGAAAGTCGTGCATCACGCGCTCTGCTGGAGGGGCTATGTGCTGAGAACAGTGGTGAGTGTAGTAGGTTGTTAGATGGTAAGGCCATATTATTGGTCATAGCAGCTGGATGGTATGCAGCTAGGGGGCGAATAGTGCGCCCTATAAATACGATCTGGCAGGGGGACTTCCTGATTCTCCCCTACGTTCACCCGCCTACGCAGGAAGCCACAGCTGCCCGTCCTCCGCAGTAGGCTGCTACGGAGGATGGATAAAGCTGTGGAGGAATGCGCAGCGGGTGTCCTCCGAAGCCTTGGCGAAGGAGGACCCGCTTCGGCGGGTTCCGCCGAAGATGCAAAAGGGACCACGGCTGTAAAGCCGTGGGGCTCCACCCGAGTGGCTTGCCGACCATGCACAGGGCGTTCAGTTGTTCGGAAAGAAGAATTCTCAAGATGGATGGATACCGTCTGCCAAAATGAACAGGTACTGGATGCCGTCCTCGCGTAACTTCGTTGACGGAAACGCGACATTCTGCCATTCTCATCGAAACGGACGGAGGGGTTTATGTCTCAAGCGAAAGGGCGAAAGATTGCAGTGGTGGGCCTCGGTTACGTGGGCTTACCTATCGCTGTTGCATTCGGGAAGCGGCAGCGCGTGATCGGTTTTGATATCAACAAAGAGAAGATCGCAGAATTACAGAACGGCCTTGATCGTACCGGTGAAGTGTCTGGGGCGGATATGAAAGCCACGGACGTTCACTACACTTGTCAGCCTAGCGATCTCAAGGCGGCAGATTTCATCATCGTGGCTGTACCCACGCCGATTAATGAAGCGCTTCAGCCGGATTTGACGGCTCTTCGCAAATCGTCCGAATTGATCGGGGCAAATCTTTCTCCTGGATCGATCGTGGTCTTCGAGTCGACGGTCTACCCTGGCGCCACTGAAGAGGTGTGCCAGCCCATTCTTGAACAGACTTCCGGAATGAAGTGTGGAGTGGACTTTAAGCTCGGCTATTCTCCTGAGCGCATTAATCCAGGCGATAAAGAGCATAGGTTGGAAACGATCATCAAGGTGGTGTCTGCCCAAGATGACGCGTCGTTGGAGATTATTGCCAAGACCTACGAACTTGTGGTCAAGGCGGGGATTCATCGAGCATCGAGTATCAAGGTTGCGGAAGCGGCAAAGGTGATTGAAAATACCCAACGGGATCTGAACATTGCGCTGATGAATGAGTTGGCGCTCATTTTTCATCGCCTTGGGATCGACACAAAGTCCGTGCTGGATGCGGCGGGAACGAAGTGGAACTTTCTTAAGTTCACGCCGGGATTGGTCGGCGGGCATTGTATCGGAGTTGATCCCTACTACCTGACGAGCAAAGCCGAATCGGTGGGCTATCATCCTCAGGTGATTCTCTCCGGCAGGCGCATTAACAATGGAATGGGAAAATTTATTGCTGAGCAGACCATGAAGCGGTTGAGTCAGTTAGCTCGGCCGGTCAACGATCTTAAAGTAGCCGTCTTGGGGCTCACGTTTAAAGAGAACGTGCCGGATTTGCGAAATAGCAGGGTGCCGGACATTATTCACGAACTGCGAGAGTATGGCGTTCAAGTTCTGGTGCATGATCCGATCGCGCAATCGGAAGAGGCCGTAGACGAGTACGGCATACATTTGTGCAAGTGGGAGGACATCAAAGCTGTCGATGGAATTATTGTGGCCGTCCCCCATCGTCAATATGCGGATATGGGGTTGCGGAAACTGCTCAAGCCTCTCCGCAACCAGCGAGAGGGTGTGGTGATCGATGTGAAATGTCTGCTTGATCCAGAGGAAGTGCCTAAGACCCTCAGCTACTGGCGGTTATAACAGGGCAGCAGGACGCGTTCCCCTTTCTGCTATTCAAAGGACGCAGTCTGTTTCGGCTCTAACGAGTCCCGCTCGATTTCTCGCCGTACATCGTTTACAGCATCCTTCTAAGCAGGTTTGCACATCCCGTACTGACTTTTATTCCATAGCATTTCAGCGGCCTGCACTCCTGGCTGGTGAACTGGCAGCCTACTGCTTCTTCACCCATGGAACGTGATTTCCTCCATCACGTTCATATGCCTGCTCTTCTGCCGGCCCTGCTCCCTACGGCTCCTGCGAACAACGTGGGCGCATGCGGTCGCTGACAAGATACCGGTCGATTCCTGTCAGCTGATTTTTTGATTCTCGTTGCCCGACTCTCAAGAGACTGCTATAGATTTCTTGTGGCATTAGGTTCCAGACGTTTCTCTTTTTCCCTTGTTGGCGTTGACCCTGTTGCGTGATCGATGAATAGCCTAGGTAATAAACTTGTGAGACAGACGGCAGTAAGAATAGGGTTTGTCTTTGGAGCCATGGCCCTTCTTTACGGGTGTGCCTACTTTAATTCACCTGACATCAAGCTGGGGGATCAACATCTTGCAGCAGGTCATTGGGCAGAAGCCAGTCTCGCCTATAAGCAAGCGCTGAAAGAGGATCCGTTCAATCCTACGCTACAGAACAAATACACCATGGCTCGAGAACGAGAGGCGGCGGTGTATGAGGAGCGCGGCAGGGCATACCTCAAGGAACATAAACCCGATCTTGCAACGGAACAGTTTAAGCGTGCCCTCACCATCGAACCGTCCAGTCTCGATCATCAATCGGGGCTGCTTGAAGCCCTTCGCTTGAACGATGCCCGGAGTCAGAATCGAGAGGCAGATCGTCTTGCCCAGCTCGGTCGGACTGATGAGGCGTTGGAGGCGTATGCCAGGGCGGCTGAGCTTGATCCTTCATTCAAAGCACCTCTCGATGGCATCTCTAAACTTACGGAGGAGCAGCAGGCGCTGAACCGCGACGATCGACGTAAACAACCTGTGACACTTCGGTTTCGCAATGCCGGGCTGAAAGAAGTCTTGGAAGGGATTGGGAAGGCCCAAGGGATCAACCTCATTTTTGACAAGGATGTCAGAAATGATCCGGTGACCATCGGCATTCAGGATACACCGTTCGAAGAGGCCTTCAATCTCATTCTCACCAGCAATAGCCTGTTCGCCCAGACTGTCTCTCCAGGCGTGATGATCGTCAGCCCTAATACCAAACAGAAACAGGAACAGTATCAAGACCTGATGATTCGGACGTTCTATTTGTCCAATGCCAAAGCGAAAGACATGGTGGTGTTGCTGAGGAGCATGCTCGATTCCAAGCGGATGCATGCCAATGAACAGTTGAACACGATCGTCATTCGAGACCAGCCAGAGAAGCTTGAGATGGCCGAAAAGATCATTTTGGCTAACGATCGGATGGACTCCGAAGTGCTATTTGATGTTGAGGTGTTGGAGGTCGATCGCACAGTCGATCAGACCTATGGTCTGACCTATCCGAAACAAATCGCAGGAGCCTTGGTCCCTCCTGGATTTGTGGGAACGATTGCCGGAACAATCGCCCCACAATTTACGGGAAGCCAGCTCGCAGACCTCGGAGGAAGCAGTTATCTCTTTAAGCTTCCGACCAACATTCAACTTGATTTCTTTAAACAGGTGACCGATGCCAAGACTCTTGCTGCGCCGAAAGTTCGCGTGGTCAACAATAAGAAGGCGGAGATTAACATCGGCGACAAGCAGCCGATCCTGCTTTCCACTACGAATGTGTTGCCTGGCCAAGCGGCGACAGGGGCCGTTCCGACGACGTCAACGGTGACGTCGATCGAGTTCCGCGACACCGGTGTCAAATTGACGGTGGAACCGTCCATTCATTTGGGGAATGAACTGTCCCTGAAGATGAAGATAGAAGTCATTCGTCTCGGCGACCAAGTGACGCTTCAAGCTAGTCCACCCATTACCCAGTTTAAATTCGGTAATCGCTCGGCGGAAACCATGCTCAATGTGCGAGATGGAGAAACGATTGTCTTGGGAGGGCTGCTCCAAGAAGATGACCGTAAGACTCGCACGACGATCCCGTGGATCGGGGATCTTCCGTTCATCGGCAACCTCCTGAGTTCATTTAGAACCCAGCGGGTTACCACCGAGGTGATTCTGACGATTACGCCGCACATCATTCAGAGTATCTCTCCTCCTGGGCTTAGTACGCAGGTGTTCTGGTCTGGGACGGATTCAAGCTATGCCACGAATCCGATATTTGCCCCAAAAGGGAAGAAGATTTCCATGATGGGTGCTGGGGTTTCTGGTTCAGACTACTTCTCCTCTAGAGGGACAGCAAAAGGTGGACGAGCTGGAAAGCCCGCTGCCGCGTCACTCACCCCTCTGGCTTCCGTAGGGTCAGTTCTTTCGATTAGACCGGGCGAGTCGGTGGTCAAAGTGGGGAAGGAATTATCGCTCGCCATTTCTGATGAACGGATTCGCTCGACGGCGGAAGGCGTGTTCCGGCTTCATTACGATCCACAGGTGTTGGAATTTAGGACGCTCCTGAATGGCGAGGTCATTCAATCGGACAGCGTGGACGAGCAGGCCTCTGGCAGCTCAGTGACGCAAGCGGGAATGGTTACATTCAAAATTGCCTCATCGGCGAAAGGGACAGGGAGGCAGGCTGTGACGGCCACGTTCTACGCGAAAGCGCCCGGGGTGTCTCCTGTGCGTGTGGCGTTGGTCGATTCCGCCTCGGAATCTTCGACGCCGCCGCTCCAAGAAGGAAAAGGTATTGTGAGGGTGCGGTGAAAGAATCAGGCGTGACGCTCTTGGAGCTGTTGATCACGCTGACGATTGTGATGGTGCTGGCCTCTGTCGCAATGCCGTTGAGCCATCTGTCGGCGAAACGGACTCATGAAATAGAACTGCGACAGCATTTGAGGATCATGCGGGCCGCGATCGACACGTTTAAGCTGGAGTGGAATCGAGACGGGGACGTGTTATTAGGGCCGGCGTGCATCATGAATAAGCTTACCTGCAAAGACGTGACGAGCATATACGGATATCCGAAGTCGATCGATACATTGCTGGGGATCACGCTGACCAGTGCACAGGCGACGGTCAGGGGCACGACGACGAGGCGCTATCTGAGAACTCTTCCTCTCGACCCTCTGACCGGCAAGGCCGATTGGTTGGTCCGATGTTATAAGGATGCGCCGAACGCATCGAGTTGGTGTGGGGATGACGTGTATGACGTCATGACACAGAGTCAGGACATCGCATTAGATGGCACGAAGTATCGAGATTGGTAAGGGTGGAGCGCAGGGTCAACATGGTTTCACCCTGCTGGAGTTGATGATCGTCGTATCGATTGTCGGCATTCTCGCTACCATGGCGGTACCTTCGTATCAATCGTCGGTTGTGAAGGCCAAGGAGGCTGCCTTGCGTCAGGATCTCTCGACCATCCGCGATGTGCTGGACCAACACAAGGCGGATCAGGGAAAGTATCCTCCGTCTCTGTCGGCCCTGGTGAGCGCGGGGTATCTGAGGGTCATCCCAAAGGATCCGTTCACCGGCGCGACAACCACATGGCAAGAGATTTCTGATCCTGTCAATGGCGGCGTGGTCGATATCTTTTCAGGGGCCGAATATGTGGGAACGAACGGCACCCCTTATAATAATTGGTAATGATGCCTGCTCATAACTTTCATTGCGGACTATTCCCGGCTTTGGCAGAGACAACCCGCGCCTGGTATCCGATCGTGCGGGTGGGCGCACTCTGTGTGGTCGGTTTTGCGTCGGGCTTATTCGCAGGGTGCGGCGAACTTGAGCCGGTGCGTGAGCCGGAGAGGGTTGAGCTTGAATTGACGACAGACACGTTAAAAGCGTCTGTGCGAGATGCGCAACGGATGATTGCTGAATTAAGGGCAGATCTTGAGGCGCAGCGTAGGGAATTGGCGGAAGCTCAGATCGCTCGGGCGCAGCTTGACGGCCACGTCAGAGAAGCGGAACGGCGGATTATCGAAGCACGGCAGGTCATCGAGTTCCAACGGGAAGAACTGGCCACAGTTCGGTCCAAGCAGGCGCATGCGTTCCAAGGGAGCCTTCCATTACAGGGTCGGATGAAGGAGACTCAGATGTCGCTTTCACGAACGAGCAACTCGGGTCCTGTGCGTGACAGGTCGAAGGGGGTCTCTCTTCCCTCCGGTGGCGGAATATACAAGAGTCAGAAAGCGATGCCGGTTTCTGCGCCGCACAATCAGACATCAGAGCTTCCTGAAACGCCTCAGATGATGGCCGACCCAGCGGCGTTATTGCCGGTGCCGGCCAACGGAATATCCTTGTCTGCGCTTGAGCGGCAAGGGCATTCACTGGAACGTGTTTCCGTAAAGTCCGGCGATACACTCTGGAGCATCGCACAGAAATATCACGTGAGTGTTGAACATCTGCGGGCGTTCAATCAATTGAATGACAATAGGATTGTCATTGGCCAGGCCCTCCGGTTGCCGGATAATCAGCCTCTAGCGACGGACGGCGCCGACAAGGGTACACCGACGCCGTAACCCAACCTTCTCGTTATCGGCCCGACATTTGTGTATTGCCCGATCATGGCTCAATTTGCTTACCGAGTGGCCCGTTCAGATGGCTCGACCCTTGATGGGCAGACTGAGGGAGAGGAAGAGCACCTCGTCCGGGCCAAACTAGAGGGCCAGGGCTTCCTCGTCTTTCAGTTACAGCGGCGCGGTGCGGCAACAGTCGGTTTGGGGCTGGGATGGCACGCGTTCCGAAGGCTCCCGCTTCAGGAATTCCTGGTGTTTAATCAAGAGCTGCTCGCGCTCGTGAAAGCCGGCCTTCCCGTGTTGCGAGTCTGGGATCTCTTGATCGAACGAACGAACCATTCTGGGTTTCAGCAGGCCTTGCGGACCGTTCGACAAGATATTCGTGGCGGTGCATCGGCTTCAGAGGCGCTGTCAAAACACCCGATCCACTTCTCAGATTTGTATATTGCGACGATCAAGGCAGGAGAACAATCGGGAAATTTAGCTGAGGTGCTGCAGCGGTTCATCGCCTATCTGAAACTGATGATTGGGTTGCATCAGAAAGTCTCGAAAGCACTGGCCTATCCTGGTTTTCTCGTATTGGTCGGGGTTGCCGTCATCGGGTTTCTGCTGAGTTATGTTGTGCCGACGTTCGTATCAGTGTATGCCGAGACGACGAAATCCTTGCCGTTCGCCACGCAACTGCTGCTGGATGTGGTGAAGGGGGGGCACGCGTATGTTGTGCCGGGAATATTAGGGGTTGCTGCCCTGGGGCTTGCGGGTCGAGCGTACTATACGACGCCTGCTGGACGGCTTGCCGTGGATCGGCTGTCGTTGAGTATGCCTGTTATAGGCCCAATCTTTGTCAAACACTATACGGTTCAGCTCACGCGCACCCTTGCGACGATTCTTGCCGGAGGCACTCCGCTTGTGGAGGCATTGTCTATTGCGCGGGGCGCCATTGCCAATCGATATGTATCGGTTGGAGTCGCGGATGCGGTCGCAGAAATTCGAGAAGGGACGACTCTGGCCGCTGCACTGGATCGCCCAAAAGTATTTCCGAAACTCGCGGTGGAGATGCTGTCGGTCGGAGAGGAAACCGGGTCACTGCCCACGATGTTGCATGACGTAGCTGAATTCTATGAGGGAGATTTGGATCTCCGGCTTACACAATTGACGACGTGGATTGAGCCGGTACTTCTGCTGATCATGGGAGTGTTAGTCGGTGCGATCGTCATCGTCATGTATTTGCCCGTGTTTCAGATGGCCGGGGCGGTGTAGCTTGGTATGCATGTACTCATGCCTCGTGGTGTGTGCGTTTGGATTGAGAAATGAGTAGGACACTATGGCACGGACTGTGACACGACCAACGCTGACTGATGTTCTGGTTCAGCAGGGTATTTTGACAAAACAGACGCTTGACCAAGTCCTCAATCGATTGGGCGGTGTGACGGCAGCTTTCGGCCAGACCTTGGTGAGCGAAGGGATTCTCTCCGAAGAACAGTTGGCGCGTGCGTTGGCGGCTCAGTTTGACCTCCCCTGTAATCTATTAACGGAATTCCGTGTTGACCAGTCGTTCTATGACTCCATGTCGGTGAAACTCATGCAACGGCATCCGTTTATCCCGATCGCAGAGCATCAAGGCCGTTTGGCCGTCGCCATCCCCGATCCGCAAAATCTATTGGCATTGGATGAACTGGAACTGCTCTTGGGGTCTCCGTTGGATTTGGTGGTGAGTACGAGAAGCGCCATTCTGGCGGCCTTGGAACGGAGTGAAGGGTCCAGTCAAGCTCTTCGGGAGCTTGAAGCGGAATATCGATCTGTGTTGGTGAAGGAGGACGAACGAGGAGAGGAAGTCCTCACGATCGATCAAGCGGGCGAGGATCAGAGCCCTGCCGTGAAACTATTGGATTCTATCCTCCTGAGCGCGATGCAGCGTCGAGCCAGCGACATTCACATTGAAGCTGCCGATCGCGCGACCAAGGTGAAATTACGGGTCGATGGAATTCTCGTTCCTGCGATGGAACCGCTCGATATCCGGCTCCATGCGCCGTTGGTTTCGCGGTTGAAAGTTATGTCGGATCTGGATATTGCCGAACGGCGGGTGCCGCAAGATGGAAGTTTCCGGATGCGGCTGGAGCGAAAGACGGTCGATTTCCGCGTCTCGATTCTTCCAAGTGTGTTCGGTGAATCAGCCGTCGTGCGAATTCTGGACCGTGAGGCGATCACGACCGGTGTGTCGACGTTGCGGCTGGAACGACTTGGGTTCAATGCGGAAGATCTGAAGCGGTTTCGCCGCGCAATTACGCGGCCCTACGGCATGGTGTTAGTGACCGGCCCGACCGGCAGCGGCAAGACGACGACGCTGTACGCGGCAATTACGGAGATGAATATCAAAGACGATAAGCTGATCACGATCGAAGACCCGGTCGAGTATCAGCTGTCAGGGGTCGTGCAGATTCCTGTGAATGAGAAGAAAGGCCTGACGTTCGCGCGAGGGCTTCGATCCATCTTACGTCATGACCCTGACAAGATCATGGTCGGTGAGATTCGTGATGCCGAGACTGCGCAAATTGCCATCCAATCGTCGCTTACGGGGCACTTAGTGTTGACAACAGTGCACGCCAACAATGTGTTCGATGTGATCGGGCGGTTTGCCTCAATGGGCATCGATGCCTATAACTTTTTGGCTGCGTTGAACTGTGTGTTGGCGCAGCGGCTTGTTCGAATGGTGTGCGTGGCCTGTCGAACGGCGGTCAAGCTCGACAAATCGCTGGCGGAAGAATCCGGCCTTGACTACGAGGGATATAAAGATGCGCCATTTTATGAAGGCAAAGGATGCCAGGAGTGCCATGGGACCGGGTATCGAGGGCGAAAATGCATCACGGAGTTTCTGGACCTGAATGATGAAATCAAAGAAATGATTCTGGCCGAGCGCCCCTTGTCCGAGATCCGCTATCGCGCGGTGACCAGCGGAATGATCACGTTGAGACAGTCCGCACTCAGGAAGGTGCTGGAAGGTTCCACAACCTTGCGCGAGATCAATCGAGTCACGTTTAGCGAGGAAGGGTAAGCCATGTGGGGGATAACCGCCAGTCGTCCGCGGCACTGTTTGAAAATCGGGGTGCAGTCTCTTGCGTGGGGAGAAGCCATCCGCACCTGGCGGGGGCGGTATCACTACCGGTGCACGCTTTCACCAGCGCCACCCGAGGCGATCAAGCTGTCTCCAATGGATTTGAATCTCACTGACATGCCTGCGGTAGAAAATTGTGTGCGGTCGCTGGTGGCACCAGGGCGAGATAGTGGGGTGGCAGGACCTGCATGGCAGTCTCAGGCTCCATGCCCGATTGTGTTGTTGCTGCCGGATCTATCGGTGCGCGCGACGGTGTTGCAGTTAGAGCAATTCCCCGTGCATGTGGAGGAACAAGAGGCATTGATTCGCTGGCGTTTAGGGCAGGAACAGCTGTTGCCTCTAGCAGGGGCCAAGATTGTGTGGCAGGGGTTCCCCTCACATGGAGCACGCGATGAGCGGTCCCACGTTGTCCTAGCCGTGGCGATTCAAGAAGCCATCTTGAGACAATATGAGTCCCTGTGTGAGTCAGTCAGCTTGCTCCCTGAAGAGATTGGAGTGACCAGCTTTCGTCTCTTTAATCTCTGGCTGAAAACGGCAGGCGGCCGAAAACGATTGGGTCGCGATTTACTCTGGGTCAGTGTCTCGGACGGTGGGTTGACCTGTTTCGTCATGCAGGAAGGTCGATTGGCGTTTGTCAGGACCAAACTGTTGCGTGCAGATGACGTACAGGATGACGAGAGTCTCGGGAGTGGTATGGCTGATAACATTGTCGAAGAATGTGCGGCATCGCTTCGTGCCTGTCGCGACCATTTCCCTAACCTGAATGTGACGGATATGGTTTTCGCCGGCGATTGCTCATTTCCGACTATTGAACAGGCGCTGAATAGAGAATTTAGCCTGTCGACTGAGCGGCTGGACTGGAAATCCGTCGAGCAGGCAGGGTGGACTCACGACGGCGGAAGTACCTCATGGGCCACGCTTCCTGTTGTGGCAGGGGTGATGTAGATGATGGCGCTTGGATGGACCTCCCTTCGTTCGGTCGCCGGCAAGGGAAGCGGATTTCTCGTGATGCCAGGGAGGGCACGATATTTTCACATCGAACTGAGCAGCCGTTACCGGTGGTATGTGGCTCCGGCTCGCCTGGTGCTGGTTGCGCTCTGTGGGATCATAGGAGGCGCAATCATTTGGAGTGGAACCCAGACCGGTATGACTCTGTACGATCTCCAAGACGTGCAGGCGAGTCTCGATCATGTCCGTATGCAAGATCAACAGCTTCTCGCGCAGGCTCAACGAGAGGGTCTTGATCTGTCTGAGCCTTCTTTGCAGCAGTTGCCGGCAGAAGTCAGTTTAGCGAACCTGGTGCTCACGAAGCGGCATTTTTCCTGGACACAGTTTCTGTCCGCTCTTGAGTCGGCCATCCCCCAGCAGGTGTCCATGAAGAGCATCCGCTTGGATCAGGGAGGGGCGGTCGTACACATCACGGGGTTGGCGGTGACCGTCGAACATGTGACGGCATTGACGGTCACATTGCAAAACCACGCCGTCTTCTACGATCCTGTGCTAGGCCAGCACCGGGTGAGACCCGATGGATTGGTGGAGTTTGACCTCATGTTGCGGTACCGGCAACAGGGTGTGTAGCAGGATGCTGAAACAGTCCGCCAGCATCGTTCTCGCATCGTTCAGACCCTCAACGGGGACCCGGCCGCCTCACCACTCGGCGGCGCGCACAGACGTGGTGCTCCTTATTCGTCGCACCGTGCGCCCCAGAGGGTACGCTTCCGGTCTTCACTCGCTGCGGCCTTGTATGGGGAAAGGCGCGTCTGGGCGCGCCAGGGTTGGGCGGGTGAGAAGTCTGGCCTTTTTGAGCATCCTGAGAGGGGAGGGGCTGTTGCGCGGCGTCTGCGGACCATCAAAGTTCTCGCGTGCCAAAATTGTTTTTCTGCGATTTGGTAGAGAGGTATGATGGACTTCATCCGTCAGCAATTGCGAAAACCCTACGGGGTGTTGATTCCATGGCTGATGTGGGTCGTGTTGTTGTCAGGAATCTTGTGGGGAGTCCGAACCATTGGGGTGGAAGGGGCTGAGCAGAGTCTCGCGAAATTGGAGTTGGAATGGAATCGAGCCCGTCAAGAGTTCACACATCATAAGGCGGCGCAGAGCGCGCGGAAAGATCTTGCGCAGGTGTGGTCGGTGTTGCCGGTTGAACGGGACTTTGCTCCCTTGGCGCTGGGTATTACTGAGGAGGCCAAGCGTCATCGCGTGATCCTCCCGGCGCTCTCTTACAGGACTGAGCCCACTCTGGTCGCCAATACGAATAAAGGTGTGCTCCAGGGTACCATGACCGGTCGTTACGAGGATCTTCGACGGTTTCTTCATGACCTGGAGACGGCTGAGGAATTGGTCTACATCGAAGATTTGGAACTCGCACCCGCAGATGATCAGCAAAGCCAGACGTTGACCTTCGACATTACGATTGCCACCTATCTTCGAAGCGAGCCCGACAAGCCGGCGCTTCAATAGTGCCTGGATATGCTGACGACGAACCAAAAGAAAATCACGGCATTGGTGGGGTTAGGCCTGCTCTGGGGTGGAATTATTGCCTGGGAATGGCTGACCGTGGAAGAACCCGAACGTGTGCCGCTGATGAATGTGAGCGGCCCTGCTTCTGTACCTCGGCCTACCCGTGGAAGAATGGACGGGTTGCAGGTGCAACTCAATTTCCTTGCTGCCACGCGGACTCAACGGGAGATGACCTTTCCCCCACCACGTAATATCTTTGCATCGCCTCGCACTGATGCTTCTGGGGCTCTCGCTGCGAATCGGCAGGAGGTCGATACCGGTTCGGAGCAGGCCCTGCGCCAGCAGGCGGCACTGGCAGGGTTGGCCCTATTCCGCTATCTCGGGTTTGTACGTGCGGAAGAGGTCTCGAGGCAGAAGGGTGAAATGGCTGTGCTCACGAAGAAAGACGATCTTCATGTCGTCCGGACTGGAGAAACTGTAGAAGATCATGTCGTGGTGAAAGCCATTACACAAGAGAGTGTGACGTTGCTGGATCGCCAGTCACGAGTGGAACATATAATATCGCTCTCCAAAGACGCTCCGTTGGAAGACGCTCTCTTGCAGCCAGAATAATTCAATGGCCATCTGCTACCGGCAACGGGTCATCAATGAGCGAGGGGTGACCTACCTCATGCTCATGTTCGCTATCGTCCTCATCGGGATCGCCACGACCGCTGCGGCAAAACAATGGAAGACGACTGTGCAACGCGAACGTGAGATAGACCTTTTGGCCAAAGGGGTCGAGATTCAGAATGCGCTCGCGTTGTATTCGGCGACGAAAAAGGCCGGCCGTGTGATGCCGGGAGAGGTGTATCCCCAGACGTTGGCTGACCTTACGAGATTACCTAAACCGTTCTTGCGGAAGGTCTATCGTGATCCAATGGGGCACGGAGAATGGGAATATCTGCGGGCGCCGACAGGCGGCATCATGGGTGTCCGGAGTACGAGTCACGCAAAGCCGTTTCGACAGCGCAATTTCCCTCTTTCTGTCAGGCACTTCGAGGGACGCCCCACCTATCATGATTGGATCTTTCAATACCCCAGCCCTTCTTCGGCTCCGATCGTGCCGCAAGGGGCCATGCCACTTCCTATGGCGCCACCGATAGAAGAATCCTCCTCCGTTCCCGACGGAGGTGCGTTAAATGAAAGCGCTTCAACGGATCCGCCAATTGCGGGCGAAAAGGCCCCGAATCCATAGTCTCCGTCGGCGTACCTTGCAATTCCGGTGTTGTGCATCGCACTCGCGACATAAGAGACGAATGATCGTCGGTGTATTCGTCTGACAAGTGAAGCGTGGTTTCTTGAAGTTTTCCTTCAGACTGCTGGTCGTGACTAGCCGTCTTGACCCCATTGAAACTCCCACTGTATCCTGTCCACACAACCTATGCGGTAAGAGTCTACATGCTGTCTCATCCTCACAATCAAGTGGACACATCGGTCGAGCCAGTCGAGTCGATGGGCGTGGAAGTGGTTCCGCCCATTCCGATTCCAGAGTATGTCCACTCAGTGGTCACGCGAGCTAAAGAAGCGGCGGGCAGACTGGCTACGCTGTCGACTACGGTGAAGAACCGGGCCCTACTCGCGATGGCAGAGGCGTTGGAAGAGCAGAAGGATGCGTTGCTGGCTGCGAACGAACTGGATTTGGAAGCTTTCGGAGCTGCGCCGGAAAAGAAAGCGATGGCAGATCGGTTACGTCTCACGGACAAGAGAATCGCTGAGATGGCAGCAGGCCTGCGCGAAGTGGCTGCGCTTCCCGACCCGCTCGGCGACATGCCGAAGATGTGGACCAGGCCGAATGGAATGCAAGTGGGGCGCGTGCGGGTTCCGATCGGTGTGATCGGCATTGTGTATGAATCCCGTCCGAATGTCACGGCGGACTCCGCCGCGCTCTGCTTGAAATCCGGGAATGTCTGCGTGCTTCGGGGAGGAAGCGAGGCCATCCATTCAAATACCGCAATTGCGACGGTCCTGTCGGAGGCGGCAGAGAAAGCCGGTGTCCCTGCCGGGGCGATCAGTTTCGTCGCGCGGCCGGATCGTGACATCGTTCCTCTTCTGCTCAAGCAAGATCGCTACATCGATCTGATTATTCCGCGCGGCGGTGAATCGTTGATGCGCGTTGTCACCGAGCATGCCACGATTCCGGTCGTGAGACACGATGCCGGGGTCTGTCATATCTATGTCGATGCCGATGCTGATCCGGCCATGGCGGAGCGGATTTGCTTCAACGCAAAGGTGCAGCGACCGTCGACCTGTAATGCAGTAGAGACCCTCTTAGTGCATCAGAGCATTGCGCGGCATTGGCTTTCCCCCTTCATTGAGAAGTTAGTGGAGGCCAAGGTCGAGGTTCGCGGATGTCAGAAAACCTGCCAGCTGTCATCGTCGGCCAAGCCTGCGAGCGACGACGATTTTGGGAAAGAATTTCTGGATCTTACCGTCGCGGTGAAAGTGGTCAAGCACGTCGATGAGGCGATGGAGCACATTGCCAAGTACGGGTCACGCCATACAGAAGCGATCATTACATCAGACTACCCGAAAGCGATGCGATTTTTGCGCGAGGTCGATGCTGGTGCGGTATTGGTGAACGCTTCGACCAGGTTGAACGATGGCTATCAGTTCGGGCTTGGAGCAGAAATCGGGATCAGCACGTCCCGCATCCATGCCCGAGGCCCGATGGGGCTGGAAGAGTTGACCTGCTTTAAGTTTATCGTCATGGGGAGCGGGCAAATCCGCGAGTAATCAGGCTGCTGAAACAGGCCCCCAACTTCGTGCTCAGTTGTTCGAACCCCTCGACGTACCGGATATGTACGCCTCGGGGTTCTCTCTCCTTGCGGCCTCGTTGGCTGACATGTTTGAGCAGCCTGCAGTATCATTGAGATCACTTCTTGTGAATCCCTCAGCGCTCGCCAACCCCGGTAACATCAGCTTCTCCAGGAATCATTTATTTGCTCGCGATTTTGCCGCAGCTGGAGGCCGTTGTGTCGAACAGTCAACGGGGCATCTCGTGTTCTATCGCCCTGATGGTCATCGCTTTCTCGCAACAGATCCAGCTGGGAACCCGCTGCATGAGTGTGAGTGGGGGATTGATGTCACAGGTCATGTGACTCTGCTCCGCGTCCGGATACGCCTGGATTGGGGGCAGTGGGTCGGCTTGAAGCCGGCCGGTTTAATGAATGAAATCACGCTCAATCTGGCTGGGAGGTCAGGCTGGCAACGGCTTGTGGCTGACGATTTACGGGCGATGGCCGCTCAGGCACTCCGGGTTCCTCTCGAGGATATGAGGCTATTCTATCGGGATGAGGATTTCTTGATCGACCAGACCGGTAGGGTGGCGATTCGTCAGCGAAAAGATGCGCTGTATGTGCTTGAAGACGGGGATTTTGAACAGGCTCGCTTTATGTCCTGTATGGGGGCGATGAACTGGACCGCTATCGATTTTCTTCCGGTCGTTGAACTCTTTCAGTCGTTGCTCCCAGGAACCGGGTCCGCAGTCTTTGAATTGATTCGCGGGCTCTACGACGATCAGAATGAAGGGAAGCCGGCGCCACAACCCTTACGATATCGAGGTATTCCCACCTATCCGTCGGAAGCCGCGTTCCGCTTGTTCAGTAGTTTCTTTGCCCCGCAAGCGCCCAGTGGAGGTCACCCATTCACTCTCTTTATGAATCCAGAACGGTCTCATCAAGTAGTCTGGCTGCCTGTGCCAACACCACCGACTCGATATTTCGATCAGTGTGCGGGGGTGTGCGTCACCCTTCAAGGCGGCTTGCTGCACAAGGTGACGATGGAATCAGATTCTTCCGGGCTGCCCTATACGAACCAGAAAAGAGGTCGATATGCTCCGTATGATCGGAGTGTGAGGGTTGCCGGGTTGCAGATCGTTCTGAAGGATCGTGATCGTGAGACAACATTGTCCGTCCCCCTGCCGCAAGGGGCGCAGGATCAGTCGGGTGAGCCGGTGGCCATGAGCCCGATCGACTGGCGCTCCGTCTTTGCCCAGGGGATTCCACCCATCTCTCCCATTGGCGCGTACGGAGCGGTCTTACTCTATCCGCAAGATGGGTCTGAAATCGGTGAGTGTGCGGCGCAGCCCTTTGTGGCTGATTATCTCGAAGATCTTGCCGAGCAGGATCGCGAAATCGCCGGGCTCCTTTCACAAGCCCAGCGCGTTCTCATCAATAACGGCGATGCCGTGGTTGCGACCTGCTGCCAGTTTGATCGACCGAGAGACTATACCGTACTGGTGCGGTACCCGGCCTTTGCGCAAAAGCAGGCACAACGGATTTGGAGCGTCTGTGCCGAGTTGCAGCAGTGGGAGTGGCTCTCACGCATTCGATTCGTCACGGACGATGGGCTGCATGATCTGGACGCGACCCACTCCTATGACCTGGTCTATGACTGGGTGCCCTATGACGGAAGAGATCTACCGGGTGGTTTGGCTGAGCACTTGATGAAGGTCAATCGAACGCTTCGAGAAGGAGGCTCTGCGTTCGTTATCGGCCCAGCCCAGCTCGGGCAGATGAGTCTATTCCACGGATTTCACGTGTGTTGGGAAGAACTGGTTGAACAGCTTCCCACGTTCCGGATGCATCGCACCATCCTGCCCAAAGCACGGCTCAGACCTGGTCTGACATTATTTCACATGAAGAAAGCCTGAAAGGCTCACGTGCGTATGCCGGGTTTCGTTAAGGAACGGTCCTGTCTCGGAAAAATCGAAATAGTAAATAGGCATTGAGCATCATCACAATTGCGAAGATGCTGTAGGTGGTGAATGTGGTCGTCAGGTCTAACTCGGTCAGAACCCGAGACAGTCCGAATGTGACGATTAAGGCGTCGAAGGCCATGCAGATCCGTCTGAACGTTTCATGGTCCATCAAACGGATCAGATAGCTCCCAAGAGGAATGCCCAGCAGGACACTCGGAATGATGTAGGGGATGATCGCCATGCTTTCGTAGCTATAGAGTCCAATAACGTAGTAGGCAATTCCCGTGAACACCCCTTCTGCCACTCGAATGACGCCCAGTGCGGCACGGAAATCCTGTTTGGCATATCCCTGGTTGTTGAAAAGTACGGCAAGGGGAGGGCCCGAGATGGTGGTGACGGAGTAGAGGGTTCCGATTGCAACACCGAAGGGGATGGCGATGGCTTTTTCAGCTTGAATGGGCTTTCTGATCCCGGCAGCCTGTAGCAGAATCAACGGCAACAGCATGATGTAGGTCACAAATTTGACCCAGGCTGGATGCACGAGGGAAAGAATGTAGCTGCCGATTGCGACACCGATCACGAGTCCGATCAGAATAGGCGCTACCCGCCACCAGATGTTTCGGATGCTCTTCCGATTGATGAAGAGCACATACCCATTGATCACCAATTCCACAAGCACCAACGCCGGGTTCAAAATTCGATTGGTATAAAACAGCAGTGCAACGGGAACGGTAATCGAAGAAAAGCCGTATCCCAAGGCACCATTGACGGTGGACGCCACGAACGTGATCAATGCAAGTACGATGAGATCCACAATTACCCTTTGCGATGTCCGGAGACGAAGTCGTCGAGCGTGTAGTGGTCCAGGATACCGGCGATGGCATCGCGGACCGAACCCATCACATGCTGTACCGGACACTGCGCGTGCTCGGCATAGGGGCAGTCTCCGCATTTCTGATAGGCCGTCTTGCTCACACATCCGATGGGGGCGAGGGGGCCATCCAAAATACGAATGACTTGGCCGAGAGTAATCTCGCCAGGAGGTTTAATCAGTGCATAGCCACCCTTCGCTCCTCGGCGACTAGAGAGAAGCCCTGCTCGTTTCAATGCCAGGAGGATTTGTTCAAGAAATTCAATCGGAATATGCTGGCGAGTCGCGATGTGATGGCGCTGGAGTGTTGTCTTGCCATGCACGAGGGTGAGCTCAAGCAGTGCACGAAGTCCGTACTCGCTTTTTTTTGACAGCTTCACAATGGGATCCGTTAATTCATGAGTTAGTTAATCAAGAATTTGAACAATACGGTATGGCGTTGTACCCGTCAAGAGTCGATCGAAAGAAAATGGTGCGATCAGTCAAGTATCCCGACCATCAGGACTCAGCAATTGTCAGGATGTGATGGGCTGCAACGTATTGATCCTAGAGGGGTTGTGCCTTGACAGCCCTTCCAAATTCCTGTTAGTTTCTTGGCTCATTTCGACGCGTCTAGCTTTAGAATTCAGACCTTCCTACAACGACTGGACTGTTCGTGACTTTCCAGGACCTCATTCTCACATTACATCGATACTGGGCTGAGCAGGGTTGTGTGATCCATCAACCCTATGATCTGGAAATGGGGGCTGGTACCTTTCATCCGGCTACGTTCCTCCGATCTCTCGGCCCGGAGCCTTGGCGGGCAGCCTATCCCCAGCCATGCCGACGTCCTACAGATGGACGATACGGTGAGAATCCGAATCGTATGCAGCACTACTATCAATATCAGGTCGTGTTGAAGCCGGCGCCGGATAACATTCAAGCGTTGTATTTAGAGAGCCTGGCTCAATTGGGAATCGATCAGAAGCAACACGACATTCGCTTCATTCAAGACGATTGGGAGTCTCCGACGCTCGGTGCCTGGGGTCTGGGTTGGGAAGTGCGTCTTGACGGGATGGAGATCACCCAGTTTACCTATTTTCAAGAAATCGGCGGGATTGAGCTGAACCCCATTACCGTCGAAATTACGTATGGGACTGAACGGATTGCCATGTATCTACAGCAAGTCAACAACGTCTTCGATCTCGCCTGGAACGATTCCGTCACATACGGAGACGTTCATCACGAAACCGAAGTGCAATTCTCCACCTACAATTTCGAAGAGGGCGATGTGGCGATGCTTATGGCCACATTCCAATCGTTCGAAGGAGAATGCAAACGATTGCTGGCAAATCGCGATAAGCGATTACTGCTTCCGGCCTACGAGTTTTGCATCAAATCGTCGCACCTCTTCAATCTTCTTGACGCTCGAGGGGCGATCAGCGTGGCGGAGCGGACCGGCTATATTGCCAGGGTTCGCGCACTCGCGCGGCAATGTGCTGAACGCTATATTGAAGAGCGCGCGGCGATGGGGCATCCGCTGCTCAATCGTGGGACGGGGCATGGTGGGGCGAAGGTGTCCGGTTCTCGTTCAAAAGCTGCGGCACGCCGCTCATAGAACGCAAAAAGATTCATGACAAAGAATCAGAAACCTCGCCGTTCCGCTCCTGCTGCGAAGAAGAGGACGCGCCCTTCTCCGGCGTCTACTGCCGAGTTGTTGCTTGAGATCGGCGTCGAAGAACTTCCTTACCAGTTCATCGCTCCCGCCCTGGCTGCCCTCAAAGATTCGGCTGAGCAGCTGTTGAGAGACCAGCGTCTCGCGTTTCACTCCGCTCGCACGCTGGGAACTCCTCGACGATTGACCCTGGTAGTTGAAGGGCTTGCGACTCAGCAAACCTCTGTAGTCAAGGAAGCGATGGGGCCGTCCAAGGCCGTCGCATTCGATCAGGCCGGCCAGCCGACCAGAGCGGCGATGGGATTTGCCTCAGGGCAAGGAGTCGCCGTCCAAGAGTTACAGATTCGCCAGACTCCAAAGGGGGAGTACCTCTTCGCGGTGAAGCAGGAGGAGGGGCGGACTACTCACGTGGTCCTGGAAGGACTTCTTCCTCAGTTGATTGCGAAACTTTCTTTTCAAAAAGCGATGAAGTGGAATAATACCGGTGTGCGGTTCGCTCGACCGGTGCGCTGGCTGGTGGCCCTGTATGGAGGGGTGACGCTTCCCATCGAAGTGGCAGGGATTACTGCCGGAAATCGGACGGAAGGCCATCGCGTGTTAGGGAGTGCGAAGGGGATTACGATTCGAGACTCCGCGTCCTATCTGAAGGGGCTGGAACGTCAGGGGGTCATTCCGGATCCGCAGCAGCGCCGCCATATGATCGAAGAACAGATCGCAACCTTGTGCAAGGAAGCCGGCTTCAGGTTGAATGTCGATGAGGCCTTGCTGGATCAGGCGGTCTATACGACAGAATGCCCCAACGCCATTATCGGCTCCTTCAAGCCTGCCTATTTAGAAGTGCCGCAAGAGATTTTGATAACCTCGATGAAGGAACATCAGGGATTCTTTTCCTTGATGCACAAAGAGAACGGGAAGCTCGTCCCCCATTTTATCGCGGTGACGAACAATCGAGCCAAAGATATGGGATTGATTCGCGAAGGCAACGAGCGGGTCCTTGCTGCGCGTTTGGCCGACGCGAAATTCTTTTTCGATGAAGACCGGAAAGTGAAGCTCGAAGAGCGGGTGGCGAAACTGGCTGGTGTTACGTTTCACCAGAAACTCGGTACGATGGGGCAAAAACAGCAGCGAGTTAAACGGTTAGCTGGATTCATCGCCTCAAGTTTGCGACCACAGGATGGCGACCTCAAAAGGGCCTGCGAGAGAGCCGCGGATCTGTGCAAGGCTGACCTTCTCACCGGTGTGGTCGGTGAGTTTCCAGAACTTCAGGGCATCATGGGGGGGGCGTATGCAAAACATGACGGTGAGTCTGAGGCAGTGAGTCTGGCCATCGGGCAGCAGTATCTGCCTCGATCGATCGAAGGGGACTTGCCGAAGAGCGTCGCCGGCCAGGTACTATCATTGGCCGACCGGCTGGATACCGTGGCGGCATTTTTCCATGTGGGTCTCGTGCCGACTGGATCGGAAGACCCCTTTGCTCTGCGCAGGAATGCCACTGCCATTGTCCGGATCATACTTGAGGAACAATTGCGCCTTGATATCGGAAGTTACATCGATGCCGCGAGAGACCTTGTTATCGACGATGGCTTCAAAGGGGGAGCCAACCCTTCGCAGGATGGCCGGCGTCGGATGATAGAGTTTATTTTTGAGCGGGTTCGGCACTATGCCAGGGTGGTCTATGCGTTGCGAGACGATGTTATCGAAGCCGTGCTTAAGCAATCGCACGACAAATCGTTAGACCTTGTGGATCTTGTTCAGCGAATGAAGGCACTTGAATCTGTGACGGCAAAGCCGGAATTCAATCCGTTGATTATCGGGTTCAAGCGCGCGCACCGGCTTGTTGAAAAAGAGCAGTGGGATCGTAAACCGGTTGACAGGGCGCGGTTTGAACATCCTACGGAATCGGCACTGTACGAGGCTCTTGCCGAAGAACGGCAGAAGATGATATCGGCAATGACCTGTGGGGAGTATGTCCAGGCTCTGGACGCGTTGGTGCGTCTGAAGCTTCCCATCGATGCGTTCTTTGCGGGCGTGATGGTCAATGCCGAGGACCCGTCCATTAGAAGCAACCGATTGTCGTTGCTCCAGGAAGTGGACGATTTTTTCAACTCATTCGCTGACTTTTCTCAGATTGTGGTACAAGGAGGGTAGAGCGTGGAATGGTACCCATGCTGGTCTCCTGCTCCCGGAGCGCGCGCCGGAGGACGGACCTCGCTCGACGGCCGCAATGAGACCAGCAGGGGTGCCATTCCTATGGAGAGATAGGCGAAGGAGCAACATAGGGGCAGTACGGTATGGAGCCGTCCATGGGTACAGCGTCTCTTTCCCAACCATCGTCAGACGATCAGCGTCGGGCGAAGAGAGTCCGTCGGTTCGCCATCGGCGTGTCTCTTGCCATGATTGTTCTCTGTAATGCGATCGTTCTGGTCGGGTTACGGGTCAGCGGGATGAACCTCGATGAACTGGCAGCAACTCCTGATATCTTCAATTCCAAACAGGATATTTGTCTTCGGCTCGGCTGGCATTCGGTTACGGGAGCGGCGGAACCGGTGCCTCTCTGTTCGGAATGGATTCATCTGTCCGATCCGTCCGGCAAGACGCATCAACTGCAACGAGAGACGAAGTTTCGGCAAGGGCCGGACGGGCAGTATTATGTCGATCAGGGGAGGCACGCCGACTATCGATTGCTCATATCGGTGCTGGTCGTCGTGGCAGTGATTACGTTCGGGCTGGTGGTGAAATGGTATCTGGTCGGCTGGTATCGATTGCGTCTCGAATCTGCCGCCAGCCATGGGGCATCACTGGTCCATTGAATTGACTTGAAGTCAACACGAAGGAGAGGGCAGCGTGGCAAAGAAATATGTGTATTACTTCGGTGACGGCAAGGCCGAAGGGACCTCCAACATGAAAGAGCTCCTGGGTGGCAAGGGAGCCGGACTTGCTGAAATGACGAATCTCGGCATCTCCGTTCCACCCGGCTTCACGATTTCGACCGAGGCCTGCGTCGAATATTACAAGAATGGAAAACAGTACCCTCCCGGCATGTGGGATGCTGCGCTGAAATCGCTCAAGCGGGTCGAAAAATCGATGGGATTGGGGTTCGGTGACCCTGAACGGCCGTTGCTTGTTTCCGTCCGGTCCGGTGCCCGGGCCTCGATGCCGGGCATGATGGACACGGTGCTGAACGTTGGTCTGACGACCAAGACGGTCGAGGGGCTGGCGGTAAAAACTCGCAACGATCGGTTTGCCCAGGATAGCTATCGGCGCTTTGTGTCCATGTACGGCAGCATCGTCATGGGCGTGCCGCGCGAACATTTCGAAGCGATCCTCAAGCACAAGAAGGCCGAGGTGGGTGCCGCGCACGAAACCCATCTCGATGCGCGGCATCTCCGAGAATTGGTTGCCAGCTTCAAGGCGCTCATCAAGGAAGAGACCAAGAAAGAGTTCCCCGATGAGCCGCTCGAACAGCTTCGCTTGGCCGTCAATGCCGTCTTTTCGTCCTGGTTCGGCGCACGGTCCGTCACCTATCGGCGTCTCTATGGGATTCCCGACTCGTGGGGTACGGCCATCAATGTGGTGGCAATGGTATTCGGGAACATGGGGGAGACGAGCGGCACGGGTGTGGCGTTCACGCGCGATCCGGCCTCCGGCGATAAGCATTTCTTTGGCGAGTGCTTGATGAATGCCCAAGGCGAGGATGTTGTGGCTGGCATCAGGACTCCGCTTCCGGTGAATGCGCTGGCGAAGAATGTGCCGGAAGCCTACAAGGAATTGGAGCATACCTACAAAAAGCTCGAAAAACATTACCGGGACATGCTCGATTTGGAGTTCACGATCCAAGAGGGCAAGCTCTATATGTTGCAAACCCGGGTTGGCAAACGAACCGGTATCTCCGCCGTGAAGATTGCGGTCGATATGGTCAGAGAAGGCCTTATCTCGAAGCAGGAAGCGGTGCAGCGGATCGGGCCGGAGCAGTTGGCACAATATCTCTATCCGATTTTCGACACGAATGAAGAGTCGAAATCCAATCCGCTGGGGAAAGGGCTTCCAGCCGGTCCTGGCGCGGCAGCCGGGAAGATCGCTCTCACTCCTGATCGGGCCGTCACGATGAAAGCGGCTGGTACCCGCGTGGTGCTGGTCAGACAGGAAACGAGCCCGGACGATATTCATGGGATGAATGCCGCGGCGGGATTTTTGACGGCGCGGGGCGGGATGACATCCCATGCGGCGGTGGTCGCCCGGCAAATGGGTAAGGTCTGCGTGGCCGGCTGCGATGCGGTGGAAGTCCTGGACAGCCAGTCCGTTCGCATCGGGGCTAAAGTGTTCCGAGAGGGGGACTATCTGTCGATCAACGGTTCGACCGGCAATGTGTATGAGGGGGATCTGCCCGTCGTCGAATCCGAAATCATTCAAGTGATTCAGGGCAAGTTGGATGCGAAGCAGTCGGACAAGTATCAGCGCTTTGCGTTGATTCTGTCATGGGCCGACCGTGTCCGGAAGCTTCACGTCCGTGCCAATGCGGACGTGCCGGATCAGGCGAACATCGCGCGTGGCTTCGGCGCGGAAGGGATTGGACTCTGTCGGACGGAACATATGTTCTTTGCCGAGGATCGCATCCCGATCATGCAGAAGATGATCCTGGCTCGGACGAAAGAAGAGCGGGAAAAGTTTCTCGATCAGCTCTTGCCGCTGCAAAAACAGGATTTCATCGGGCTTTATCGCGAGATGGCGGGCTATCCGGTCACCATTCGTCTGCTCGATCCGCCGTTGCACGAATTTTTGCCGAAGCGTGAAGACTTGATGGTGGAAATTGCGCAGCTGGAGCTGACCGGTCGCGACGGATCCAGGCTCGAAGAGAAGCGCCGGTTGCTGGCCCGCGTTGAGGAACTCCACGAGTTCAATCCTATGCTCGGGTTGCGCGGCTGCCGACTGGGGATTACGATGCCGGAGATTACCCGCATGCAGGCGCGGGCCATCATGGAGGCCGCGTGTGAGCTGGCCAAGGAAGGGAAGAAGATTGTCCCAGAGATCATGATCCCGCTGGTAGGGATGGTCTCGGAAATGAAGGCGCAGAAAGATTTGATCCGCGAGGTGGCGCAGGAGACGATGAAGCGATACAACGTGAAGCTTTCCTATCTCGTGGGTACCATGATCGAGCTGCCGCGTGCCGCTGTTACAGCGGATCGCATTGCGACAGAGGCGGAGTTCTTTTCATTTGGAACGAACGACCTTACCCAGACTACGTTCGGTTTCTCCCGTGACGATGCGGCGAAGTTCATCGACTTTTATCGAACGGCGAATATTCTTGAGTCCGACCCATTTGCAGTCCTTGATCGCGAAGGGGTGGGAGCTCTCATGCGGCAGGCCATCGCCGGAGGCCGGAAGACCCGTCCTGGGATTAAGCTCGGCATATGCGGTGAGCATGGCGGCGATCCCAGCTCCGTGGAATTCTGTCACGAACTTGGATTGGACTATGTGAGTTGCTCGCCCTATCGCGTTCCCATTGCGCGGCTAGCGGCAGCTCATGCGGCGTTGGCTGAAGCCGAATCGAAGAATTCTCCCCCCAAGCGCAAGGCATCACGGGTTCGAGTGAAGGCGAAAATGAATACCACAAAGACGAAGTCGGCTCAGCGGCCTCGCAGCCGATCGCGCGTCACGCGCAAGAAACGGTGACCGTCACCACACCGCATCTCCACTTCATGTCCCTGGCGCTTCGTCTCGCGGCGAAGGGCCGGGGTAGGACCAGCCCGAATCCCATGGTCGGCGCCCTCGTGGTGAAGAACGGCCGTATCGTAGGCCGAGGGTACCATCACGGTCCAGGGCAACCTCACGCAGAAATTCTTGCACTCAAGCAAGCGGGGCCACGCGCCAAAGGCGCGACGCTCTATGTCACCCTTGAACCCTGTTGTCACCTCCTCAAACGGACCCCGCCTTGCGTGCCAGTAGTGGTTCAATCCGGGGTACGGCAGGTGGTGGTCGCGATGGCTGATCCCAATTCGATGGTCAAGGGACGTGGGATTGCTGCCTTACGTCGAGCCGGAATTACGGTGACGATGGGTATCGCACATGAGGCAGCGACCAAGATGAATCACGCCTACCTCCATTGGGTGAAGACCGGTCGCCCCTACGTAGTCTTGAAAGCCGGGATGACGTTGGATGGTAAGGTGGCGACAGCGAAGGGCGAGTCGCAATGGATTACTGGTCCACTCGCGCGGCAAGACGCGCACCGGCTTAGGAGTCAGGTGGACGCGGTCATTGTCGGGGTGGGTACCATCATTCACGATGATCCTACTCTCACAGCGCGACTCTCAAATCGCCCACTGAAACTGGCGCCTCGGCAACCACTGCGGGTTGTGCTCGATAGCCGACTCCGAACGCCACCGACCGCGACGGTCTGTGCCAAGCAGGACCAAGCGAGGACGTTGATCGCAACTACGAGTCGTGCATCCCAGTCCCGGCACCGCCCATTTGAACGGGCAGGGGTGGAAGTGGTGTCATGTTCGGCGAAGAACGGGCGTGTCTCGTTTCCGGCGCTGATGACGATGTTGGGCAAGCGCGGGATCACCTCTGTACTCATTGAGGGAGGTAGCACCGTCAATGCTGCAGCGTTACGCGAGAAACTTGTCAATCGTGTGGTGCTCTATCTTGCTCCTATTCTGATGGGAGGGCAGGATGCCAAGGCGGTGATCGGCGACCGGAGCCCGAAGCGCCTAGCCCAGGCACTGACATTGCACCACGTTACGGTTCGACGCATTGGGAATGATTTTGTCGTAGAAGGAGATGTGTGACACGCAGGTTTCTCATAGGCGTTCTTGTTGTGGCCCTTGTAGGGTTCGCCGATCATGAAATGGATGCGCCCGCTGTCGCTTCTTCTGCTGAGATGAAGACGCAGGTCTTCCGCTACCTGGATAGTACGGATGCAGAAGAAGCCTCAGGGCTTCTTCAGGTCATGCTGTCCGATCCCTATGTCACGATCGACCAGGCGATTCGGATCATTCAAACTGAGCGGAACTATGTCCCGCAGCCGACCGGAACCATTCCAGATGAGCGAATTGATGTGCAGGGGCGTGCCTATCACGTGGCGCTTTCCGTTCCACCGACCTATCAGTCTGTGAAGAGTTACGGCCTGGTCGTGTGTCTGCATGGCGCAGGATTTACCGGTGAGGCCTACCTGGAACGCTGGCAGGCTCGATTGGGGGATGACTATGTCTTGGCCTGTCCAACGACTCCTATGGGCGCCTGGTTTACGAGAGGCGCGGAAGAACTGGTGTTGGCCACGATTCGTTCCGTGCAACGGCGCTACCACATCGATCCTGACCGGATCTTTCTTACCGGCATGTCCAACGGCGGGATCGGCGCCTGGGTAATCGGTATGCACGATGCGCCGTTGTTCGCCGGCATTGCCCCCATGGCGAGTGGTCTCGATAATGTGCTGCTGCCATTTCTGGCTAACTTGCGCTCCACGCCGATCTATATCATTCACGGAGTCAAGGATCAGGTGATGCCGGTTGAATTTAGCCGGAGGATTACCAGTGAACTCACGAAGCTGGGCTATCCCTTCGTCTATCGGGAACATGATCGCGAGCATCCCATGGCGGGAGGACATTACTTCCCGAGAGAGGAATTGCCTGAGTTGGTGACATGGCTTAATGCCCAGCGGCGCAATCCTTTGCCGACGAGCGTGACGGTCGTGCGTGAGGCCAGTCACTTTCAACCGTTTGGATGGGTGCGCATCGATACGACGGATGCAATCGCCGCGTTTTCAGAAGATCTGGTCAGCAAACGAGACGATCTGATCAAGCAGCGTGAATATGCGAGATTGGACGCGTCGATCGTGGCGCCGAATCGCATTGAAGTCCGGGCTGACCGAGTCCAGCGGTACAGCCTCTTTCTGAACGAACAGCTCATCGATTCTTCCAAGCCGCTCATCGTGCTCACCAATGGGCAGGTGTCCTTCGACGGCACTGTGACACCGTCGCTTGAGACCTTGCTGAAACAGGCGCGCCTGCGACAAGATTCCCGGCAACTCTTTCCCATCCATCTCGCCATCCAGGTTCGAAAGCAGCCGTGATGATCTCCGGATCGACGGGCCTGCGGAGAGCCGGCCTGATGGCTATGCTCGTTGTGATCGGGCTGAGTACGACCATCAATCCCGATCCGGCTCAGTCGGAGACCTGCTCCTTACCATCCGAGCATGGAGGGATGACCTTTCCGATTGCAAAGATCGATCCAGCCTGGGTGTGCCGACTGTACGAGATTATCGACAGCTACACCACAGTCAGCCAGGTCGGTCCCATTCGAGCCGGTTTGCCGGAATCGCTCTATCATCAACTACTGGATCGTCCAACTCTGGCAGCAACATTGATCAATCGTCTGGAACTTGGTTTGTATAAATCGGAAGCGAGAGGCCCAGGCCGCTTTTGGGGGAATGACGGCGAAGGGACCAAAGGGATTGTGCAACTTGCCTACCAAGACCGCACCTCTCGGATTTACTATCTTGAAGGATCTCACGACAGCCGGTTGCTCCCGAACATCTCCGGCAAAGCCGTTGTGTTTCTGAGGATGGACTCGGTGAAAGACGCAGATGGAGCGGAAGCGACGGACAGTACCATGGTCTCGTACATGAGATTGGACAATCGCATCCTTTCCGGAGTGGTCACCTTGCTGCGCCCGATTATCGGGGGGACTATTACAAGGAAGTTGAGCAAAGGGGTGGAGACCGTCAACCGATTGAGCCGCCTGATGCGGCAACATCCCGACCGTGTTCTGGGTAAAGCGACGGACCTCCCTGCCTTTCCGGACGATGACGTGGCCTTCTTAAAACAGGCGTTGGACGATCTATCCCATTCCAGCGGCGCGATCTCATCCAGGACGACCGCACCATGACGACGTCACGCAGCTTCACGTTGCTCTGCACGGTCGGGGTGTTCTGCTTTATCAGCTACAACATGGTCCGGATGCCGGTGCTGGCGTTATTCGCTGAGTCTCTGGGGGCTAGCCCTGAACGGATTGGGCTCATCGTGTCTGTTTCCACCCTTACTGGAGTGTTTCTCAAGCTGCCGTCCGGAGCGCTGTCCGACATCTATGGTCGACGGTTCCTGCTTCAGATTGGCGTAGTGGCTTTCGGGCTCCCGCCATTTCTGTACCCGTGGGTGACGGATCTCGATGCACTCACCGCCTTACGCTTCTTTCACGGACTGGCTACGGCCATCTTCGCGCCGAGTGCACTGGCAACCGTGGCCGATCTCTATCGAGAACGAAGGGGGGCTGCGCTCGGTACCTACACGGCTTCGACGCAATCCGGTGCATTGGTCGGGCCGTTTATCGGTGGCTATCTGATCTACGTGTCGGGATTCTCCGCTGGCTTCGTCACGGCCGGCCTATTTGGCTGCATTGCCATTGCCATCTTCTACAGTCTGCGACTCACACCGCCTCCCCCTCGTATCCAGGAGAAGGGAATGGCCCCGCTGATGGCGGAGATGTGGAAGGGCTTCAGGGTGGTCGCCAAGAATCGGAAGGTTCTCATTACTAGTTCGACCGATGCGGCCAAGATGATAGCGAATGGGGCCTTGATGGCGTTTCTCCCGCTCTATGGCGTCTCGGCGGGATTGAATCCGGGAGAAGTTGGGCTGTTGTTTACGGTTCAGGCCCTCACGTCGCTGGTTTCCAAACCGATTATGGGCCGGGTGTCCGACAGCATCGGTCGTCAGCCGCTCATCGTCATTGGCCTTGTGATCTGCGCGGTAACCTTCGTCTGCATCCCTCAGGTGTCGATGTTGTGGCTGCTCTTGCTGCTCTCAGCGGGCTTCGGATTCGGCGAAGCCGTCGTTTCCTCTTCATCGTCCGCGCTGGTCGCGGATAGTTCCGAGTTCAAGACGCTCGGGGCTGGGATGGGCATGCAAGGGACGATCGGAGACATTGGCCATGCGAGCGGGCCGCTCCTTGCGGGGATACTCATCGCGCACCTGAACTATGCTAACGCCTTTGCCATCATCGCAGGCCTGCAACTGGTCGCGGCGGCGGTGTTTTGGATGGCGATGAGACGAACGTAGCCTTGCCTGCATTATTCATGAGCGTTTCTGCTGCAATCGCGGATTCGCTGCTGTGACAAGCCTTCGGCTGGCAGGCTCGCCACTTGCTTCCTCGACGTACTGCTCAAGTACGCCTCGGGGCTTCGCGGCTCCGCATGCCAGTCTCGCTAAGCGACTGCGCGATTTCGCAACGAACCGTCATGAATAATGCGGGCTGGTCCTATATAATAGGCTGATGTTGAATGCGATCGCGACAGAGAATATCGTTATTGGCACGCTGGCAGGCCTCGGCGTGATTGTGCTGGTTGTGATGGTTGTGTTTGTCGTGAAGCGGATCATGAGGTCATAGGTGGATGCGGACACACTGTATATGATCAAGTGTGCCATCGTGGCGGTTGGCACAATGGCACTGATTGGAGTAGGGATTTACGTGATCAAGTCGAGGATCAAGGGCTAGACATGTTCACAGGCATCGTCGAAGAATTGGGCGCCATCATCTCGATCGACAAGACCCTTGCCGGAACAAGGATGGCGATTCTAGCCTCAATCGTAATGGGCGATCTTAAAATTGGGGACAGCATCAGCGTCAACGGCACTTGCCTGACCGTGGTGAATAAGGCTGAGCATAACTTTTCTGTGGAAGTTTCTCCTGAAACCTTGTCCGTGACCACCCTCGGGCAGCTCGCTGCTGGCGCCCCGCTGAATCTGGAACGGGCGATGAAGCTCAACGAACGGCTCGGCGGGCATCTTGTAGCCGGTCACGTGGATGGCATCGGCACCGTTCGCAACCGCCAACAGGATGGGAATGCCATTCTGTTCATGATCGAAGCCCAACCTGAGATTCTGCGCCACTGCATCGTGAAGGGGTCTATTACCGTCGATGGCATCAGTCTGACGATCAATCAGGTGACTGAGCGCGGTTTCTCCGTTTCGATTATTCCACACACGGCCACGGTCACGACCCTGGGTCTCAAGCAAGTCGGCGATCACGTCAATCTCGAATCGGATCTGATTGGGAAATACGTCGAACGATTGCTACAAGAGCGTGGGCAGCTTCCCGTCAAACCCACTCCCGTTATTGACAAAGACTATCTCCAAAAGCGCGGACTCCTCTAGCAGGATGCTCCAAAAGCCCGCCAGCATCGTTCTCGCGTCGCTCAGAGACTCAACGTACCGAAGCGTACGCCTTCGCCTCTTCGCTCGCTGCGGCCTTGCTGACGGCCTTTTTGAGCATTCTGCGCGGTATTCTGCAGTTGTTACGGAAAATCCTGCCAGCGAAATTCCGTTTTACTGAAACGGTTCAGGATGGCATATAAAGCCTCTCCACCCAAACGTCTAACAGTGGATCGATTGCTCTCGAAGCTTGGCATCGCATCCCGTGGAGTGAGCCAGGAATGGGTCCGCGCAGGACGAATCCGCATCAATGGTCGAGTCGTACGTGATCCGTCCACATGGGTCTTGTGGCCCAAAGACTCTGTCTCGGTAGACGATCAACCGATTCAAGACTCGGCTAAACGATTTATCCTTTTTCATAAACCCAAAGGGGTCGTCACAACGCACAGCGACGAAAAGGGCCGTAAGACGATTTTCGATGTCCTGCCGGCGAACTTGGGATATTTGCACGCCGTGGGGAGACTCGATCAGGCAACCAGTGGGCTTCTCTTGCTCACGAGTGATTCAGTCCTGTCGGGCTATCTCACTGATCCAGCTCATAAAGTGATGAGGCTCTATCTCGTCACCGTGCGAGGAGAATTCACGGAGTTTCAAGCCACAGAGGCCGTAGGCGGAGTGGTCGAGGGTGGCGAGCGCCTTCAGTGCCATAGCGTGAAGATTCAGAAGGGTTCTGGACGCGAATCACATTTGGAAGTGGTGTTGATTCAGGGAAAAAACCGTGAAATCAGAAGACTGTTCAAGGCCTTGGGGCATGAGGTGACCAGGCTGAGGCGTGTTCAATACGGTCCATTCAAGCTAGAAGATCTCCCGTCCGGTGCATGGCGAGAAATCCCGATCGAGGATGCGAGGAAGGCGCTCCGACAGTCCTAACTCATTGCTCGTCTGGCTGGTTTTTTTGGTTCATCTGGTGTGTATCGTCAATTGAATCAAAAATCCAAAAAAACAGCGAGGGTTACTCGTTCACCGCCATGGCTTCGAAACACACAACCATTTTCCACGACGAGCGGGCGCAGGGTTGCGGGAAGGGGGGCCTTGTTCGCTCTTACCGGAGGAATTTAGAAAAACAAAATTTTACTCGTTGCTCAAACTCTGCTATACCACATGTACATCGATTAACATTTTGACATCGAAGGGGGGTGAAGTGCTCATGGCAACGAAGAAAGCAGCAGCGAAGAAGCCCGTAAAAAAGGCTGCCAAGAAGAAGTAGTCGCACTATGAGGAGGCGACGGCCACGTCGCCTCCTCACCTTCCCTTTCCTCTTCCTCACCTTCCCGCAGATCCGAGCGCATCACAAACACGTCGCATGGTAGAGACGGTATTCCAAACCAGGACTATTAACGGTATGGATAAGCCAGGTGTGCCTACATGCGACCAGAGTAGTTCAAGCCGACGATATTGTTGTATTGAAATCGTGGGTGGCTACGTCGTCTGGTGAATTCTGAAATAGGTGACGATGACGACGGTTGTGACGTCGAAGCGATGATTCACTGCCCAGATGAGGAGTCAGGCAAAGCAGTAGGAGACGCTCGGCGGGCTAAGGTTAGCAAAACAAGAAGTCAGCGAGACAAAAAAATGGGGAGGTGATGGCCACATCACCTCCCCGACTTCCTCTGCGCGGGGGAGAGCCCATAGCGTGAGGAAAGCAGCGGGTGAATCTTACCACGAACATTCCCGCGAAAGAAGAATTAATATTTCATTATAATCAATTACTTATGCATGTATCCTCTTGGAATGCTTGGCCGATGAGAGGAGATTGAGAGACCCATGCAACGTAAACCATGGGGGTGTTAGTGGCAGAGAGGCGATAGAATTAATGAGGGGAAAGGGCAGCCTGGCCGTCCTCTTGCTTGCGGAACAGAGAGGGGATGGAGCCTGATGATCTTCTGTGCTCGCGCAACGCGCGGCCTCAGAAGGCCCTCGTTGGACGCGCGCAATCGAGGATCGACCAGGCTGCCCTTTAAAATGAAGTGGAGGGATTGAGAAGACATGCGCAGTGGGGAGATCAATCAGCCCCTAGCCCTGAAGAGATAATAAGCGGAGCTTGAAATCGAGAGGGGAGTGGCGAGATGCCCTTCTTGCTCGCAGAGCCTTCACGATGAAACAGCGATCGCTCGATGCGCGCAGAAAAGAGCGGCTTTGGCTAGTCTCGGTTGAGAGTGAATGGGAAGGTCACGCAGCGACCCCAATACTCCCCTTCCAAACCACAGAGGCTATAGTCGGAGTGGTCGATGGTGGCGAGCGCCTCCAGTGCTTCCGACTTTCGGAAAAATCTCATTGATTCTCTGAGTGAAACGAGAATGCCGTCGGCGGTATTCTCAGTGTTCCGCTAGCGAATTCGGTCAGTTCCCAATCGAGTTACTACCCTTACTTCCCAGACAACGCCATGCGCCGCTGGGCCTTTGCCACGGCATGTGGCTTCGCCAGCCGCTTTCAAATCGGGGCGGAAAACGGAGACATTGTAGGTTCTCACCAATCTCTGTGGGCGGATTATCAGTCCGAGACTCGCATCGAATCCCATCGAGAGACTATGGTGGGAAAGGGGGGGAGTCTAGATTGGGCAGGATGCTCAAAAAGGCTGTCCAGCAAGGCCGCAGCCGATGAAAGCCCCGGAGGCGTAGCCTCTTGGCTACGTTGAGGATGCTTTCAAGGTGAGAACGCCGCTGGCGGCATTTTTCAGCATCCGGCAGCTATTGGATGCCAGCCTGGCGCTGCTGCCACCGCACATACTTCACGATTTGATCGACATCTGCAGGAGTGACGGCGTCGATCTTCGGCATATTGCCGAATTCCCAGTGGTGTGCCTTGACGCCGTTGGCCGCCGCCCGTTTGAAGGCCTCATCCCCGTGATGGTTCAGTTCGTAGACCTTATGTACCAATGGCGGTCCGTGGTCGGTTCCCGCCGCTTGCTTTCCATGGCAGGCCGAACAGTTCGCGTTGAACATGGTTTCGCCTGCTTGGAATTCGGCTGGCACAGGCCCGCTTGCGACTGTCGGCTTGGGGGGCTCCGAGGAATCGCAAGCCACGAGGAGGCCCAGGCCTAGCAAACAAAGTCCGATCTGAAATATTTTCGTCATCGGAATTTTCATGGAGTCAGGATCATTGGTTTGGCCACCGTGTCACGAACCGTGAAAGGTTAGACGTGAAAGGTGAAACGTAGGTCTGCCAAGCGCGTTGCCTTCGAACCGTTTCACGTGTGACATTTCACATCTCACGTCTTACGCCTTATATCGCATATGCGAAAAGACCGTAAAAATCCAAAACAAGCTACCAAGTTGCGCCGCAACGAGTCAACACTGTCCATTTCTCCGTCGCTCTGGTTCACATACTTCCTGATCAAGAACCGATTGAAGGCACCATCGCTTTCACTTCACAGCTTCCGCCACACTATGACCGTAAAGCTGGAACTGGCGAGAACACACGGCTCCCTTATGCGCCGTCTGCAAGGGCACTCACTAGGGAATGACGTAGAGTCGAGGGTGTACCTGGGGAGCCTGACTTATGACGTGAAGGAGTTACAAACGGCATTGGAGGCTGTGAAATTTCCGGCACCACTAGGTTAGGTCATTTCCAGCCACTGCTTCAGATCATATCTATAATTCCAACTACGAACCCTATTCCAGGTTGACTTGATCTGAAGCGCTGCCTGACTCGGTATGTGGGGCATGGCCGCCTCTTTAGCCATCTCCAGCGTCGGGAAGATATCGGGAACCTGTTGCTGATTGACGAACAGGAGATATAGTTGCTCCGGTCTGATATCGCTTACCATCTCCGCACCTTCCTTTCTTTTCTTTGCGGCTAGCGTGCGCCCGATCCTCGCCTGATCGCCCAAGGAAGTCAATCAACCACGCGGGCCTTGTGCCTTCGTTCGGTTCTCCCTACAATACGCCTCCCTTTGCGAGGCTTAGATGTGGACTCAGGAAACACCTTCCCAAGAAGGAGCCTATTGGTTTCGTCGCAACAAGCGCCAGTCGCCTGAACAAGTTACAATCAAGGATGACAAAGTATTTTTTCTTTCCGGGAACGTCAAAGCCCTCGCAGATGTGAAGGGCCAATGGTCCGGCCCGATTGAGGCGAAAAAGGAACCACAAGAAGGCAAATCTGAATTCTTGAAAAGATTCTTCAATTGGCTGCTTGCTCATGCTGGGAAGGTTGTTCTTTCGGTTCTTGGTTCGCTTTTGTTGGCGATTCTAACTGCCTTCATGCTAGGCGTCTTCTCCATTACAAATTCAAAACTGGTTTATGTTGGCGAGCCACCTGAGTACCCTAAGGCACCACAAATTGTCTCAACCAAGGTGGAAAATGGACTATTTGTAGTACATATAAAACACAAGGTACCATTCAGAAATTACGGTGTGGTCCCAGACCACATACAAAGGGTTGATATAAAAAATGATGGTCTGAACCCAATCCCGAAACACGTTGAAGTGCTTCACATTGAAGGAACGGAATTGGGGTGGCTGGATCGGAAAGAAATTGTATTTGAGGCCTTAATTTATCTCGACCCCATCCATGAAAAGGCAGACCGCCTGCCTTTCAAAACGTACTACTATGCCTCGAAGGGCAACGAAGTCTATGGTGGAGGCCTGGTTGTACTGCAGTGGGAGGTAAAGAAATAGTCCAGAGATGTTTGAAGTGGGGCAACATAGCTATGCCCCTGGCCCTCCTCTCGGGTCGACCCATCTCTGGACTACGTTGTTAGATTGTTACTGCTGGCCGAACTTCAGGACTTCATCCATCGCATTGCGCGGTGAGCGTCAGACTTTCGTGTCCAACTTATTTTGTTTATCCGCTCGGAGTGCGGGGTCAACTTCGGGGAACTCTCCACGAATCTGAAGTATCGCTTGATCTTGGAAACGATGCTGAACTTCACGCAGCATATTCGCACGTGAAGATGTTGAGTGCCAACTTGAGCCGTCGCCGCCGTTCACATACGCGGGTGACTGCATCTGTTGTATGAATGCTTCGCGTAGGCCCTGGCCGGAAATCTCCAACCATCTATCGTAGCCCGATTGTCCTTTTCGATTCTTGATGGTCGATAGGTCGATGTTACCTGCCAGCTCATGTGGCGTCGAGAACTGAGACTGCGCGTCCGACTGAGCTCACAGATTCCAATGGAACAGGGTGGGGCGAGGCAGGCTCACTTAGGATTTCCATCAAAGTTGCCCCTGTCATGGTAGGGATTATCGCCGTACTGCCTTTGCCGATCCTCATCGCGGTGCTGCCATCTATCGCGTTCCAGCTGCATAGCCCGCTCGGACTGTAGGGGCGGCATCCCGGCTCGTTCCCTTTGAATCGATTCGCGGTCTAGGCGCATTTGCTCTTCCATCTGGCGTTGTTCTTCGGAATAGCGTTGATCTGCGGGGTGTCCGTAAGTTTCGTCTTTGGCCTGCGCAGATCCCCACCAGCTGATGAGGATCAAAGCCGTCATAAGTCTATATACATTCTTCATTGCAGTTCTCTCTTCTATTTTGTGGGCACTCCCCCGGAGACAGCATGCCTTGATTCCTCTTTTATTTGTACTGTATGTTTCTCTCCACTGCAACCGCAATTCATGCGATCTACTTGTCATTCTCGTCGGATACGCTCATAACTACTTAGAATCTGGAGGCACTGTCGCATATGCGATGGGATCCACAACCCCAGCCTTTGCAAATCCTTCCCGCCGAATGACACAACTATCGCATCGCCCACAAGCTAGATCTCCTACCGGATCGTAACAACTATGAGTCAAATGAAATGGGACTTGAAGTTTGATTCCTTGCTGGATGATTTCCGCTTTCGTTAGCATGAGCAAAGGGGCTTTGACATGGAGGGGGCTCCCTCCCATGCCGGCCTTCGTGCCTTCCTTCACCGCCGCTTCAAATGCGCGGATGAATTCAGGTCGGCAGTCCGGATAGCCGGAATAGTCGAGTATGTTTGCACCAAAATAGATGAGAGAGGCTCCCACGACCTCCGCATGCGCTGCCGCAACCGAGAGAAAGATGAGATTGCGGCTTGGCACATAGGTGACAGGAATGCTCTGGCTGCGTTCCTCACCGGGTCGATTCTTGGGCACTGCCGCCGGGCCGGTGAGCGCCGATCCGCCGATGGCGCGAAGATCCAGACTCATCACCAGGTGATTCGTCACGCCCAAGGCAGCTGCGACCTGCCGAGCCCGGTCCACTTCCACTGCATGGCGCTGCCCGTAGGCCATAGTGAGAAAGAAAAGCTCGCAACCATCTTGCTTGGCAATCGCTGCCGTGACGGTGGAGTCTAGTCCTCCGCTCGCCAAGACGACTGCGCGAAGGTTCAATGGCTTCATCACACCCACTCCCATATACGATACAAGGTGCCAAGTATCGTCACAGGACGCAAGCTTTGCCTAACGGGGGAGGGGAAGGGATCATGTTGAGGGGAGGAGGATCATGTAGAGGGAAGGAGAAGACTGATCACGCGCATGAACGCTAGTCTCGATCTTCTTCTCGCTCGATTTTTTCCAACAGCTCTTCTTTCGATTGACACTCGACGCAGAGCTTCGCAAACGGGACGGCTTCCAATCTCCGCTCACTAATCTCTACACCACACTCTGCACAGATGCCATAGGTGCCTTCGTTGAGGCGTGTTAACGCTTCGTCGATGGCCTGCCGGCGGCGATTGCGCATTTCCATCAAGGAAATGCCTAGCTCGCGATCGAGATCCATGAGGGCTTGGTCTCCGACGTCGCGGGCAGATTCAAGCCGCCGCTGTTTATCTTCAATGAGGGACTGGCCTAGGCTCCCTTCAATCTCTTTAATAATGTCCTGCCGCTTTCGCACCAACATCTGATGGAGCGCTTGGCGGCGGCGTTCCCGGTCTTCGCGTTCTTTCGCCGATTCTTTCGGTTTGGCAGCAAGAGGGGAGACAGCCATACTGATAGGTTTTTCTATGACTATCGTTGGCGTGTGCGTAGGTTTACTTGCTGGTTTTGCGACCTTCGCTTGCACGGTGGCCTTTGCTGTCGGTTTTTTCTTGGCGGGTGATTTGGTTGCCATGACGGATCCTACTCCTGGGATGAACACGGAGTCACCGGAAAATTTCGGCATTCATAGCACGCCGCTCCCGCTTTTGACAAGAGGTTGTAAGAAGAGCCTGAGAGGTTAAGAGTAGACGATTGTTGAATGAATGGGATAGCCGATCAGTTTCTCTCGGCCCTTCAGGCCCTTGAGTTCAACCAGAAAGTCGAGTCCGGCGATTTCGCCTCCCAACTGACGAACGAGAGACACCGTTGCAGCCGCTGTGCCACCGGTGGCCAGCAAGTCATCCACAATCAGCACACGTTCTCCCACACCGATTGCATCGCGATGGATGGCGAGGGAGTTCGACCCATACTCAAGATTATATTTGACTTCAAAACTATCGGCGGGCAACTTGCCAGGTTTCCGGACTGGGACAAACCCGGCATTCAACCGATTTGCCAATATTCCTCCGAAAATGAACCCGCGCGATTCGATGCCGATGACTTTGGCGATTCGATGCCCCTGGTAATAGGCGGTCAATTCATCGGTGATCGACGCCAGGGCGCGGGCATCCTTGAGCAGTGTGGTGATATCGTAGAAGAGAATGCCGGGTTTGGGGAAGTCGGGAACTTCCCGAATGAGCGCGTGATAGTTGATGGGAGGCATCGATCAAAGCAGGTCGGCTTGTGTCATGGTTCTGCGTTCAATGGTATGGCGCAAACGGGCTAAGGCTGCCATTTCAATCTGCCGGACTCGCTCCCGGGTCAGTCCCATCTCCCGGCCGATTTCTTCCAGTGTCTTGGCTTCACTCCCATCAAGTCCGAACCGGGCCATAATAACAGTTTGCTCTTTCTCAGGCAACAGCTGTACCCACTCCATCATCTCTGCTCGACGCATCACTCCCTCGGCCGTATCGGCAGGCGAGACGCAGGAAGGGTCTTCAATCACATCGCGTAAAAATGTGTCTCCGCCCTCACTGATCGGACTATCCAACGAACAGGTTGTGCGGATCACTTGCTTGAGATCCAACACCGTTTCTTCCGTCGTTTTCATCCGTGCCGCCACTTCCGACGCGGTCGGTTCTCGTCCAAGCTCCTGAACGAGCCGCTCCACCTTGGTGAGATACCGATTTAAACGCTCGACCACGTGCACCGGCAATCGCACGAGCTTTCCCTGATTGATAATCGCCCGTTCGATGTATTGCCGGATCCACCAGGATGCGTAAGTGCTGAAGCGAAACCCGCGTTTATAGTTGAATTTTTCGACGGCCTTGATCAGCCCAAGATTGCCCTCTTCGATGACATCGGAGAAGGGGAACCCTCGATGCATGTATCGCTTGCCGATGCTGATCACTAACCGAAGATTCGATTCGATCATCTCTTGACGGGCCTGCTCATCCCCGGCCATGACTCGTTTGCCCAGCTGCTGCTCTTGCTTAAACGTCAGCAGAGTGGAGTGACGGATCTCGCGCAAGTAACACTTGAGCGTATCCAACCCTTCGGACCGGCGACTCGATTTCTCCTCGCCGACGGGCGACTCGTCCGCTCTCGACGACGCACCCGTGTCCTCATCGTCATGGTCGACGAGATGCCGGCGCGCTTCGCTCAGATCGTGTAGTTCCTCGCCCCCTCGCCCCATACGTTCCTTTGCTCCTACCCGTGTTCCTCAGTACCACACTTGAAAATCTGTAAATCGTCCTGTTGCTGGACTCCACTCCACGTCGATGGCTGTGACTCGTGCTGCCGGTGGCCCATTCTTGAGGTCTTCGATCAGGGACAGAATCTGGTCTTTGCTGCCTTCAATTTCAAGTTTGACTCGGCCGTCATCGAGATTCCTGACACCGCCGGAGAGACCTCGTTGGGATGCGACACGAGCCGCAAACGCTCGATACCCGACCCCTTGAACTTTTCCCTTTACCGACAGCCTCGCTCGGAACACTGTCGATTCAATCTCTTCAGCCATGCATTCAGCCAAACGGCGTAGTACGAAGACGCCTGTTCAATGAACGGATACTCTCACACCTCCGCAGAGGCGTCACGCGTTTTGCGATTCCGTGCGCGGACGCGTTGCCTATCGATTTGAAATGAAAAATGGGACGACTGAAAAGGTTCGGCGCATGCAAAGATGGCTCAACTATTCCTATATACGCGCCGGAAACTTTGTGAAGATAAGATAGAGTAATGACTCTGAGACGAGGCAGAAACAAGAATTGGTCAAGGGGGAATGAATCACAGAGGGGTGTCCCGTCGCCTCAATAAAAAAGAATTTTCTGGTCGAGCAAGCTCTGTTTGGTCGGGGCGAGAGGATTCGAACCTCCGACCCCTGCGTCCCGAACGCAGTGCGCTACCGGGCTGCGCTACGCCCCGACAAAATCACCAGAATCGCAACGGGAAACGGGATTGTCTTACATCAGAGGGTCGAAACGCAAGCCATGGGCATCGGCCACTGCTCGACAGGTAATCTTGCCGCCAGACAGGTTCACCCCTTTCGCCAATCCAGCGTCTGCTCGCACGGCTTCTGCCACGCCCTGCGAGGCTAGACGCAGGAGATACGGCAGTGTGGCATTCGTCAACGCTTCAGTTGACGTACGCGGAACAATTCCTGGCATATTGGACACACCATAATGGAGCACGTCGTTCACCATATAGACCGGGTCCGAATGGGTCGTGGTCTTCGTGGTCTCGAAGCAGCCGCCTTGATCGACGGCGACATCCACCACCACGGCTCCCGGTTTCATGCGCGCCACTAGTTTTCGTGACACCAGTTTGGGTGCGCGAGCCCCAGGAACGAGGACCGCTCCGATGACGAGATCTGCGGCAATCACGGTTTCGTCAATCGCAGCTTGTGTGGAGGCACGCGTCACAATTCGACCACGATACAATTCGTCGAGTGCCCGGAGCCGTTCAAGGTCAAGATTGATCACCGTCACCTGAGCTCCCATCCCTACAGCGATTCGAGTCGCCTCGCTACCCACCACGCCAGCTCCGAGCACCACGACTTTCCCCGGCTCCACGCCAGGCACACCGGCTAAGAGAAGCCCGCGCCCTCCTTGCGTCTTTTCCAGATAATGTGCGCCGATCTGCACCGACATCCGCCCCGCGATTTCGCTCATCGGCTTGAGCATCGGCAATGTGCCGTCTTTCGCCTCGATCGTTTCGTAGGCAATCGCGGTGATGGTCGTATCTAGGAGGGCCTTCGTGAGATCCGGTAAGGAAGCCAAGTGCAAATAGGTAAAGAGGGTCTGGCCCGGACGGAAGAAGTGGCACTCGGAAAGCAGCGGCTCCTTGACCTTCACGATGAGCGTTGCCTGCTGAAACAGCAGCTCTTTCGATTCTGCTGTGATGGCGCCGGCACTCCCGTAGTCCTCATCTGAGTATCCGCTGCCGACTCCGGCCGATCGTTCGATCCAAACCTCATGGCCGGCCTGTCGCAATGCTCGCACTCCATCGGGCGTGACGCTGACACGGTACTCATGATCCTTCATCTCTTTAGGGACCCCGATGACCATGGCTACTTTCTCCTCTCGCAATGGATACTCGACACTCGACCTATTCTATAGGAGGAGGTCGAGAAAGTCTGTGATCCTGCCTCGTGTACGAGGAGTCGCCTCTCTCAGTGGACAGTGCGCGGAAGCCTAGTGTAAGATTCGCCGCTCTTGAGCTCATGCTCGATAGAGGGAGGTTCTATGGAATCTGCAGCTGGGTCCTGCAATGCTTGCGGTGCTACCGGTACCGCGCTGATGAAGTTATCGCTCGGGAAGGATTTTTTTGGCCGGGCCTATGACCGACTGTCCCCTTCGAGCGATCAAAGCCCAAAATGGTACTGCGAAGGTTGTTCGATGCAGAAAAATCTCCAACGGGACTTCCGGGACATTTCCGCCGAGACCGACAAGCTTGTGGCCGGGCAAACCTCTGAACTGTCGAAGTCCGATGAGTTCCAGCGTGCGGCATTGCGGGTGAGAGAGATCATCGCTCTGGTTGATGCCGCACAGACCCAGTCAGCGCTGCTCACAAGCGGCGAGGTGGCACGGTTACTCGAACGACTGAGCACCATCACCGTTCCAGTTTAAGCCACGATCGATCATGTCTGGATACAAACGCCACATTTTTGTCTGTACGAATCAACGGAGTCCCGACGATCCACGTGGGAGCTGCTCGAAGCTGGGCTCTGAGGCGCTTCATGCCCATTTCAAACAAGAAGCAAAACGGTTGGATTTAAAAGACGTCGTTCGTGCCAATAAAGCTGGGTGCCTCGATCACTGCGCCGAAGGGCCCAGTGTGGTCATCTATCCTGAAGGTGTGTGGTATCAAGTCAAGTCCGAGGCCGACGTGACGGAAATCATGGAGCGCCACGTGATCAACGGCGAGGTCGTGACCCGTCTCATCATGCCCGATCACCCCTTTCCCACGACCGTCCCTCCGCTCACATCGTAGCGCCGCGCTACAAGGAACCTCATGGCCGTAGAAGAAAAGTGGAAAGCCAACCTGGAGAAGGTGGCCTTCATGAAGCAGTTCCCCGGGTTGCTCGGCCACTGGGAGGCCTTGGGGGGTAAGACCATCAAGGCCGTTATCCTGCTCAAGGGAAAACAGGGGGCCGCTGTGCTCGTATGCGCCGACGGCACCTTCACCATCGTGCCTCCGATGGCGTCGGAGCCGTATGAGTTGGGCGAGGCATTGGCTGTGGCACGGACGCTCCTTGAGCCGACGCACCAGGCGGCTTATGTGGAGTATGATCGATTGGTCAAGAAGGACAAAGACGCCCTTAAGTCTGCCAGGGTCGAGAAGATTCTTGGAGCGATTCACAATAATCTGGAGCAGCATCCGGAATTGAAAGATCGCTTGAAGGAACTTGTGAAGGAGTGGAAGTGAGTGACAGCCTCCCTGATAGAAACATGTTCGACATCTTTTCCCAGGGTCTCTTTGAAGGAGTCAAGCCTATGATGGTCATTCGCGATCACCTCGTCCGTCATCCCGACCGCTGTACCCATCAAGCCATCTGTGTTCCGATCTGCCCGACCGGCGCCTGGCTCTCGACCCCTCCCTATAAGTTCGATGCTTCCCGCTGCCTGGAAAGCTGCCGCCTCTGCCTGGATGCCTGTCCCTCGCAGGCGATCTACGGGGTGTTCAAGAAGGGGGAGAAGTTGTTGGAGCCGCAAAAAAAGTAACGTCTGGCGAGAAGAGTTCGAGGCTTCCGTGCCTCCGGAGCGGCTGAGGTGGTGAGGGAGAGCGGAAGCCTTCGGAAATTCCCTCGCGGACTCGGTCAGTTTCCGCTTTCCTTCTCCCCCCTCACCACCTCAGCTTCTTCGCTCCTTCGGCAAAGTCGCCTCGAAACTCTTCTCGCCAGACGTGGAGGAGAACCACGAACGAAGCTCCTAGTCTTCGCCGCGAATCCGTTCCATCCTCGACTGGAGAGAGATCGATAGGGAAGAGCCTCGTTCGGCGCTGGAGTCGAATGAGAAGTGGAAGAGAAAATGTGCGTGCTAATGTGAAGGATGGCCTAGCTGAATGGTTCCTGGCACTTCTATCCGCTATTAGTTTGCTTGCAGGCCATTTGTTGCGGGCCTTCGTACGACTGGGTAGAATGCCTGCATGGATCTTCCTATTTATCAAGTTCGAGCTGTTGAAGTCGTGAGACCGTACACACTGCGCATCCAATTCACCGACAACACGGAGCAGGTCATCAACTTGAGACCAGTCCTTGCTGGTGAACTGTATGGTCCGCTCCTTGACCCACAACTGTTTAATCAGGTCTCTATCGACCCAGAAGTGAAAACGATTGTGTGGCCCAACGGAGCAGACTTTAACCCTGCGACATTGCATGATTGGCCCACTTACCAAGAAGCCTTTGCGGCTCGTGCGCGAGAATGGGCCCGCGTTTCTGCCTAACTGGCTAGGCTTCCGCAATCAATCGATCTACCTACTTCACAGCCGTTCAGCATCTGACCTACACGATCTGCTTGCGGAGCCGCCCCCAGTAGGCGGTGCCGGTGTAGCCGCAGGCGAAGGTGCCTGTGGTGAGGGCCATGATCTGGTAGACCTTACTGCGTGGGATTTTCACTTTCACGGCGGGGTTTAAGAGATTGGGGGAGTTCATGACGAGCTTTAGGGATTCTCCGGCGGAGAGAATTGGCCACATACAGGACAAGCGTAGACGAGTTTCGTAGCGTGGAATGGACATGGTGTAGAGCCAGCCTTGGTCGAGATGTTCCACGGCCATACGGACGAGCTTGCTGAGAACTGGTTGAAAACGTGCACGGTTTCGCTGGTCTAGTAAATCCCGCGCGGTGAGACCGGCTTCGGCCAGCATGGGCGTCGGCACATAGCAGCGGCCTTTCTGGAGGTCGTGCGCGATATCTTTCACAATGTTCGTGAGTTGGAGGCCCTTCCCAAATCTCACACCGACCTCCGACATCTCCCGCACCTTCCATGAGGCCAATGCCTTTCGGTGCGCACACATCAAATCCGTCCAAAACTCGCCCACGCAGCCGGCGACGTAATAGGTGTAGCGGTCCAGATCGTCGAGCGTCTTGAGAGCCGTAAGATCTTTCGCCGACGTGCCGGGGAAGATGGTGAGGTCCATCTCCATGCCTTGCGTCAGCGTCGTCATGAGTCGCTGTATGCGGCGCCTATCGTCCGGTGAAAAGGTCTGGAAGAGCTTGAAGCAATCTTCCAGCCGCTCAAGCAGGACTCGCTCGGAAGAATTTTGTTGGATTGGTCCCACCGCTTGCTGGATCTCTCGCACCTGAGTCCAGGCAATCTGATCGGTTACGAACTGAGCTTTGAGTTGGCCGAGTAAATCCAGCCGACGCGGACGGTCGATTAACTCCGTATCTGCAATCGTGTCCGCTGCTCGGGCAAACAGGTAGGCGAGGCTGACTTGATCGCGCACATCTGCCGGAACCACGGCCAACGTTGTGTAGAAAAGACGGGATACTTGCTTGAGGAGATCGCGGAGCAATTCCTGCTTGGAGGGCTCTATGCTCGTAGCCACACCTATCGCACTTCCAGGGTCCCTTCCATCCCTTTGTCGCGATGGCTGGGCAACGGCCAGAGCCGTTTGTCGCAGTAAATGGGAAATGTGCCGGGCTGAGCCGGTGTAAATCTTATGATAACCGTCTTGCCGGCACTGACATCCTGTTCAATGGATAGATTTCCAGCCGGCTCTTTGATGATAAAATTGTGTGGGATCAATGTTGTCACGCTGGTCAGCGTGAGTTCAACTGGCTTCCCAGCTTCGACGATCAAATGGTTGGGGCTATATGAGTAGCTATCAAGCGTGATCGAGGCTCGCTGAACTCCGTCTTCGGCCACTGGGATCACCACAGGAGGGCCGGGCTGAGGGGGTTCCGCTCCATGAACGATAGCCACGCCGACAGATGTCAGCAACCAGACCATCGCCATGATGTTGAGCAATTGCCTGGGCACCTTCTGCATGAGGCATTTCTAACAGGAAGGATGGGAACCGGTCAACTTTGCCTAAGAGTTTCAGGGGCTTGAGACACCTTGACCTTGGCATTTCAGGAGTTATTATTCACAGCACATCGTGACTGCAATGCCGATTGAGATGTATTTCAGGAAATCGGTTAGTATAATGACTCTCACTGGTCACTCGCTCAATGATAGGGCGAGCACATAGTCGCGAAGGAGGATCTCGATGAAGTGGATGAAAGGCATGGTTCTGCTGCTGGTCGCCAACATCTTGATCATGGTGACGCTCTCGCTCACCGTACCGTTACTGATCAATATCGTTCTGCCCATGTTCGGGGTCGACCTGCGAGGGGCGGTCGATCTGAGTTCACTCGTCTGGGCCTTGGCCTTCGGCTTTGGTGGCGCCTTTATCAGTTTGGCCTTCTCCAAACAAATGGCTCGGGCCATGTTGGACTGCTATCAGATCACTCAACCCAAGTCCCACGCTGAACAGATGATTTACGGGTCTGTCCAAGAGATTGCGCAACGGCTTAAGATTACGATGCCTGAGGTGTGGGTCTACGAAGCCCCAGACCCCAATGCCTTTGCGACAGGGCCTAGCAAGAACAACTCGATGGTGGCCGTTTCGACAGGGCTACTGAGCAATCTACAAGAGCAGGAGGTTCGGGCCGTCCTCGCCCATGAGATGGGACATGTCTACAATGGGGACATGTTTGCCACGACGGTGTTGGCGGGGCTGATGAATACCTTCGTCTACTACATTGCGATGTGGGTGCGCCGGTTCTTTGCAGAGCGCGATCAAGCCATGCTTGGCTTTGGATTGTCGATCGTGATCCAGATTATCGTCAGCATCCTGGCCTCGGTCCTGATTTGCTGGTTCTCGCGTCAGCGTGAGTATGGCGCGGATGCCTTTTCTGCCAAGGTATACGGCAAGGACTCGATGATCTCGGCCCTTCGCGCGATCAATCGATGGGTGACCCATTCGCAGGTTGAGTACGCGGGGCAGGACGCGCTCGCCACGATGAAGATCTCCGGTAACTCTTCAGGGTTCATGCATTTCTTCGCGACGCATCCGCCGGTCGAAGCGCGTATTGCTGCGTTGGAACGGCTCTAACTAGGAGGTGCCTGATGAAAAGGTCGCACCAGCTATTGGGAGGGGCGCTCGCAGCAATTGGCTTGATCGCAGGTGTTGGATCAAGTGACCTACTTGGGCTCACCCACGCAGCGGCGAAACAGGAAGGGACTGCACTCATGGCAGCACAAACGCCAATGGTCTATGACTTTACGCTGAACGATATCGATGGAAAGCCCGTCTCACTCAGCCAGTACCGTGGGAAGGCTCTGTTGCTGGTCAACACGGCCAGCTTCTGCGGCAATACACCGCAGTATACCGATCTCGAAAAGATGTATGAGCAGTATAGAGAGAAGGGCTTTGAGATCCTGGCGTTCCCCGCGAACAACTTCGGGAAGCAAGAACCAGGGACGAATGCGGAGATCAAAGATTTCTGCTTCACCAGGTATAGTCTGTCGTTTCCACTGTTCAGCAAGATCAGCGTCAAAGGCGACGACATGCACCCGCTCTATCGCTATTTAACAGAACAGAGCCCGTTTCCAGGTGAAGTAGAGTGGAATTTCCAGAAGTATCTCGTTGATCGCTCTGGAAAGGTTGTCGCTCGATACCATAACCGTACGAAGCCGTTCGCTCAAGATATTGTTCAGGATATTGAGCGAGTGCTTGCGGCCCGCTAAAACCCTTAGGTTTTTCGATAAAAAGAAATGTGTGCTCGATACTCCTGAATTGCGGCAGCAAGGGCTGGGCTGCCGAGAGGGATATTAGCATCCAGGGCCTCCTCAATCTCAGGTTCGTCGATTTCCACATCATAGCGGTCTTGCAAGTTGGTTCTGACAGGGCCTTGCGCGATCTCCCTCGGCATAAAAATCTCTTTCCACACTTCCTTCTCGACCAGACAGACGTCTCTGAACCGTTCGTAGAGCAACGTGAGTTTTTCTTGATCCGTCACTTTGATACGCGCTTGCATCTTGTTCCTTTTCTCTGAGTCGCACTCATACGTATGAACGCTTCCGCTGAATTCGCCAATGGTTTTGGGGCTACCTCGGGCTCACTCCGGCCGGAGCCGTACCCTCCACAATGGTAAACCGCATGATACCTACTTGATTGGCCGCATGAAAGGACTGTTGTCCGAGCGGTGTGATGAACAGTTTCACCAGATACGTTCCGACGTCCCAGGCGTTTCCAGGTTTCTTGAGTTCGAGAAATCCATAGCGTTCATGCCCCGGCACTTCCAAGATGTCTTTGCCGAGCGGAACGGATGAAAGCGTGCCCTGTTCCCCCTCCAAAAACCATTGGGCACTGAATTGAGCTGGATCTTCGAGCGGTGCCGACTCGAATACAATATAGATTGCAGGAATATCTCGATAAAACACCGATCCAGGCTCGATAGGCTTTAAGCGGGGATCTTGCGTGTACCAGCCTTTCCGTCCGAATGTATCCCATTCGACCTCATAGCCCTTGGCCATCTTGATCCAGGTAAACAGGGATTGCGGGATACCCTTCTTCTGATCGTCGAACGACGGGCTTTGTGTGGAACCGATTTCGGTTGTCGTTTGCTCCTTTGGCGCAAACGGGTCCCGCGCCTCGACTTCCTGCCAGATAGACATGACCACGCTCAGGCTGACACACACGATTGGCAGAAGCGGCTTCCCTATCGTTTTAGTTTCTATCATGGGGGGTGTTGATCGTGCTGTCTACTGGTACTGTTATAATGGTATCGAGTCATCAGGAAGGGGTCAATAACCGGCTGACTAGGACGCTCACCTATTTCCGCTTGGCCTGTCTACATTCTGGGCTATTCTCAATCGAGGCTCCCTCTCAGACAAGGGCACTGTGTATCCAAGACTGTCAGAAAACTCGCAAGAAACCGTGCCAAGCAACTCCCGGCCTCGCAGTGGCAGTGAGCAAGGTCTTCGCTACGGCCTCCGGGACGGTGCCTGTCAGGCTGTCACGCAAGGAAGCGGGGAGCAGTATCTTTCCGCTTTCGCGCTGCTCCTTCAGGCAAGCCCGTTCCAACTGAGCCTGTTGTCGGCATTGCCTCAACTTGTTGGGACCGTGGCTCAACTCCTCTCTGTGAAGGTACTGCAGTGGTTTCCCAACCGTAAAGGCCTCATCGCTGCAGGCACTGTCGGGCAGGCTTTTACGTGGATTCCCATCGTGCTGTTGCCGTTGTTGCTCCCACAGTGGGGCCCCTGGCTCGTCGTGGGCGGCGCTGCCGCGTATTTCGCGTGCGCGCACTTCACTGCGCCGGCTTGGAATAGCTTGATCGCCGATTGGCTTGGCCAGCATGAACGGGGCGCCTATTTTGCGCGCCGAGCCAAAATTATCGCCGGCCTCAGTTTCTTTGCACTCTGCGGATCCGGATGGATACTGAGCCTCTGGCAACATTCCGATGCCGCCTGGTGGGGATTTGCCTTGATCTTCGCCTTGGCTGGGAGCGCTCGCATCCTCTCGGTGCTGGCCTTGTCCCCCGTTCAAGACGTGCATCCGACCGCCCACCAGGAGGCCCAGCAAGGGTTTCTCGGCTTCTTCCGCCTGGGCGCCACGAAGGACTTTCGTCGATTCCTGCTGTTCTCAGGGCTGATGCATGCCTCCGTGTTGATTGCAGGCCCATTTTTTGTGCTGTACTTCCTTCAAGATATTCATCTCTCCTATATCGAATACGGTGGATGGTTGGCTACCGGCCTCCTGGGTCAACTTCTCGCCGTACAAGCCTGGGGTCATTTCGGAGACCGATTTGGAAACAAAGCGTTGTTGTCCATTACCGGCTTCACGGTGCCATTTTTGCCGATGCTCTATCTTGTGAGCACAAATCTAGGCTTTCTGTTGGTCGTCAATTTTGTAGGCGGCGTCATTTGGGCCGGCTTGGGATTGGGGCTGCAAAACTATGTATTCGATTCGGTCGGGCCGGCGGATCGCGCAAAAGCCATTGCGTTGTATAGCACGGTCAACGCAATAGGGTGGTCGATGGGAGCCTTGATTGGGAGCTGGCTCGTCGAGCACCTTCCTGCACGCATCGAGTGGGGAGGGGTCGTTCTCCAGCCTGCCTCAAATTTGCCGTTTGTCTTTTTTCTCTCAGGCGTGCTGCGGCTGCTGGTCTCGTCCAGTTTTCTCGGCAGCTTCCAGGAAGCGCGCCAAGTAGAACTGGCGCCTCGGCGACAACTTCTCTGGGAATTGCCCCTTGTGAAACCGGTTGCCCAGTTTGTGGCCTGGACCCTGCCAAAATTGAATCGGTAGGCGTTGGGCTCAGTACCGAGGCGTCGGCGGCTGGGCACCTCGCTCTTGCTCTTCTTGTTTGAGCTTCTCGAACGCTCGATCGGTATGGCCCCGTACTTGGTCTGGAGTCGATTGCGGAAGTGGTTTGGACTGGTCGCTGGCACAAGCCGTGATGAGTAAGAGAACACAGACACCTACGACCATAGCGGCTCCACGTTGTTGTATACGGCTTTGTCGAAGATTCATTCGCGTCCTTTCTTGTCCGTATTGTTGATCACGTGCGGCGCACAACAAGCACTGATGCTGTAAGGACAGTCATCCGCGCAATCACTGATCTGCCCAAGGTTTTCTCACCTTGCGTTGAGACGCAATCTGACTATGGTGACATCATACTCTCTGCTTGGCGTGAAAGCCACGTGAGCTAGAGCGTCACGCCGTGATGTCCGCACGTTGACTGGAGTCGAATGAAGAGGTATTCTTCGCATTCGCAATCACACTCCTTCTCGAGGCCTTATGTCTTTGCACGATCGGCTAACCGAAGATCTGAAACTGGCCATGAAGGCTCGTGATCAATTGCGGATGGATGTGATTCGTATGATCAAGGCCGCCGTGATGAACAAGGAAATGGAAATCAAGAAAGATCTCGACGATGCCGAAATGAGCCGTGTGATGACGACGATGATCAAGCAACGCCGGGAATCCGTCGAACAATTTGAAAAAGGTAACCGAGCAGAACTTGCTGCGAAGGAACGACACGAAATCACTATTCTCGAGTCCTATCTCCCTCAGGCCCTCTCTCCTGAACAGCTCTCTACCGTTGTCGATGCGGTTATTCAGGAAACCGGCGCTCAATCACTGAAAGAGATGGGCCTGGTGATGAAAGCCGTGATGGCCCGCGTGGTCGGTCAACCGATCGACGGCAAACAGATCAGCGACCTCGTCCGTGCCAAGCTCCAATAGCCCAGTCGGCATCTGCTATACTGAAAGAGAATCGCTCGCCCCATTTGTGCGAACGTCTGACAGGAACCGGTATGGGCATTCTCATCGTCGATGACTCCCCGGACCAACAGACGCTCCTTCGCACAATTCTTAAGCAAGCCGGCCATCCGGATCTCCTGAGCGCTGAATCTGCAAAAATGGCGTTCTCCATGCTCGACATGGACGGCGAAACGACGCCTGCCCAGATTGACTTGATTCTGATGGACGTTCTCATGCCGGAGTTGGACGGAGTGGAGGCCTGCCGCCAGATCAAGCGCCGACCGCATCTGTGCGATATTCCCATCATCATGGTGACGGCCACCAACGACCGCTCGAATCTCCAAGCGGCCTTTGCGGCGGGCGCGAATGATTACATTACCAAACCGGTGCACAGCCTGGAACTTTTGGCACGGGCCTCTTCCGCGCTTGCGCTGAAAAAGGAAATGGACTGCCGCAAAGCGCGCGAAGAAGAGCTTCGTCGAAGCAACGACGAGCTGCAGAAAGCGCTACGGGATGTCAAAGTCCTCAGAGGACTCATCCCTATCTGCGCATCCTGTAAAAAGATTCGCAATGACGGAGGGTTTTGGCAACAGTTGGAAGAATACATCGGCGAACATTCCGAGGCCGAATTCAGCCACGGTATCTGTCAACCTTGCGTCAAAAAGCTTTATCCTGGAGTTTACCAGGACTAGCTGTTACGATTCCTCATGCGCCTCACTCGGCTTACGTGGATTTTGAGCACATGAGCATCTTGATCGTTGATGATTCGGCGGACGACCGCCTCTTGGTGCAGTCGATCCTCTCAGCTGCCGGCTATGACGACCTGCTGATCGCTGACTCGGCTGCCTCTGCATTCCGCATGCTGGGTCTTGATGACGGGAAGCACAGCTCCGCCTCTCGAGTCGATCTGATCCTCATGGATATTGTCATGTCGGGCATGAATGGCATCGAAGCCTGCCGCCAAATCAAGGCGGTCGAACGATTCCGCGATACGCCGATTATGATGGTGACGGTAAAGACCGATCCCGTCGATCTCCAGCTTGCCTTCGCCGCAGGTGCACTCGATTACATTGGAAAACCCATCAATAAAATCGAGATCTTGACTCGTGTCCGGTCGGTATTGCGGCTCGTCCACGAGATCGAACGGAGGCGGACACATGAGCAGGAGCTTCTTGAGGTCATGCGTCAACTTCAGGAAGCGAACCAGATGTTGCTGCGACTGTCGTGTCTTGACGGTCTTACCGGTATTACGAACCGCCGGCAGTTTGACGACTTTCTGGACCAGGAATGGCGACGAGCTGTCCGAGAATTGACGCCGCTCTCTCTGATTATGCTCGACATTGATCGGTTCAAATCCTACAACGATACCCTTGGCCATACATCGGGTGATGAGTGTCTTCGGCAGGTGGCGGCTGCGATTTCGAGCGCCGTCAACAGACCTGGAGACCTGGTTGCCCGGTACGGCGGGGACGAATTTGTGGTGGTGCTCCCCGGCACCCGTACCGACGGCGCGGCACAGGTGGCGGAAACGCTTCGGCAAAAAATTGAGGCGTTGGGTATTACGCATTCCGACGGTGGCCGCACCACTATCAGCGCAGGTTTCGCCAGTACGATTCCCAGCCGGAATAACTCTCCCACCGATTTGATTAAGGCGGCGGATCAAGCGCTGTATCAAGCGAAGCAAGAAGGCCGCAATCGGGCTAAACAAGCCGGTACGCTCTCTCTTGTCCCCAACACACGTGACACGTAGCACCCCGGCGTTCAAGCGGGGCGGCTCCATGCCTCAATCGAGCCGACTGCTCGGAGTCACCCGCGCATACGATCACACGATCCTCAAAGTGTGCTTGCACGTAAGTGATTAATGTTTCGCGCGACGGGCGTGAGGCGATAATTATCATGCTGCTAAACCTCGCAAGTTTCCGCTACACCTCGTAATTCGCGTGCATTGCCGATTCGCTCTCCTCTGTACGATCCCATGCCAGCCTTTCCTCCGCTCTAGTTGACTGCGGAGGGCGATAAAATCGTGAGGACTCAATTCTCATTTCGCATGACAACGATCAGACGATGGCCGCGTGAATGACGAATTGTCTGGGTCGTTGACGGCTGTTGGGTTATCGTGAATTGGCGTCTGAGCGATGCAAAAGATCCCTCGCATCGTGGGGTAAGTCGCAGTGGCCACTCCTGCTACAGCGGCGGAGCCGCAACACAATCGACATGCTGACGGTCTTCAAATATAGCCTCAAGGTCTGTCGATCGCTTCACGCAGGTCTAGAAAACGATTTGCTCTCAGGCTCCAGAAACGATTGTTGTCTCACCCGAGACCAGGATTCCGGTGTGAGAGCGAGCTTCACGTCGGTCAAGAACCCCATTGCTTCGATTCGGGTAAGTAAATAGCCCATACTCCTATCAGAGAAGTGTCAAGTGGAAAGCGACCTATGATCATCCTTGTCATTGAGGACAGCCGGGAGGAGATGATCCTGCTGCGAACAGCCCTTTCTGCTGTCACAAACGTCCCCATTCGAGTGGTGCATGTGGATCAGCTGTCAGCTGCATCTACCTGTCTGGCTGCGGGGCATTTTGACGCGATTGTCTTGAATCTCAACCTGCCCGATAGCACCGGCCTCAATACGCTCGCACGTGTGCAAGCGTCGGCGCCGGGGATTCCGGTGGTGATTATGGCGGGCATGGATGACGAGCGGCTGGCGTTGGACGGAATTCGTGCCGGAGCTCAGGACTACGTCGTGAAGGGGGGGTACGACGGAGCGCTACTTTCCCGCTCCCTGTGCACTGCGATTGAACGGAAACGGCTGCTGACAGATCTCGAGGCGCGCGCTGCCGACCGTACGACAGAGCTCGCGGCTGCCCATCAATCTCTCCTACGCGACAGGACGGACCTGAAGCGCATGGAAGAGACCGTGCGCGACAGTGAAGAACGGTTCCGTGCCCTCTATGACGAAACTCCGTTCATGCATTTCACAGTGAATCAACAGGGCATGGTGCTCTCCACCAACAGTTTTGGTGCGACACAGTTGGGATACACACCGGAAGAACTGATCGGGCGTTCTATCTTGTCGGTCTTTTATGAAGAGGACACGGATGCGGTCGTCAGAAAGTTGGCTGAAGCGTTCGGCCATCCCTCCAGCACCGCCTGGTGGACATTCAGGATGGTGAAGAAGGATGGAACGACGACCTGGGTCAGTGAGACCGTTCGAATAGCGCGTGGCGCGGATAGTCCAGTCGCGCTCATTGCCTGCGAAGACGTGACCGCATTTCAGCAAGTGGCTAAGAAACGTGGGGAGCAGGAATTGCTCAACATGATTATGTTGAGCACAGGACCTAGCGGCATCACCCGCGTGGCTTCCGATGGAACACTGCTGCAAATAAATCCTGTCGGACTACGATCCATTGAGGTGTGCAACGAGCAGGACGCGATCGGTCTTTCAATGTTCGACCTGGTGGCCTCTGAGCATCGCGCCGCGTTCGTGAGCATGCTTGACGATGTGATAGCTGGTCACGAGCGAACGCTCCAGTTTAAAATTCAAGGTCTCAAGGGATCCAGCCGGTGGATGGAGACCCATGCCGTGCCCTTGAGAAACCCTTTCACCGGGTACACCGAACAGTTAGCCGTGACCAATGACATCACTGAACGAAAAAAGCGAGAAGACGCGCTGCTGGCGGTGGTCGAAGGAGTTGCCACACAGACAGGTGAGGAATTTTTTTCCTCCTTGGTTTGTCGCATGGCCACGGCATTCAATGTCCAGTTCGCCTATCTTTCTGAGAGGGATGCTGAAGGCACGCATTTTCGGTCCATCGCAGCGTGGAGGGCAGGCGCTTTCATCGAGCCGCTTGCGGTGCCGACGGGCAGCCCTTGCGAGGCAGTGTTAACAGGACAGGCCGTTCACTACCCGGATCGGCTTCACGCGATCTATCCCCATGTCCGCTTGATCTCCGACTTTGGGGTTGTCAGTTATTGCGGGGTACCGGTCACGGACAAGACGGGCCGGGTGATCGGGCATATTGCCCTCATGGACAACAAGCCGATGCCGGACGGGAAACTGGCGATCCCCACTTTGCAGGCGTTTGCCTCGCGCATTGCGGCGGAGCAGGAGCGCAAACGAGTCGTGCAGTCGCTTGAACATAGCCGGTTGCTGTTCCAGTCCTTTGTCGAACACGCACCGGTCGCTGTTGCGATGCTCGACCAGCAGCTTCGGTATGTGGCTGTCAGTCAGCGCTGGTATCAGGATTATCAGCTTGGCGAACGGGATATCATCGGGCAACATCATTATGACGTGTTTCCTGAAATCCGTGACATGAGGGAATGGCAGGATATCTATCAACGATGCCTGGCCGGTGCGATTGAGCGGCGGGAAGAGGATCTTTTCGTGCGCGCAAACGGTAGCACCGACTGGCTGCGGTGGGAAGTGCGTCCCTGGCATGACGAACACGGCGCCATCGGCGGGATCATCATGTTCACGGAACTGATTACGGAGCGGAAGCAGATTCAGGAAGCTATGCTCCAGGCGAAAGACGCGGCTGAGACAGCCACCAGGGCCAAGAGCGAGTTTCTGGCCAACATGAGTCATGAGATCCGCACGCCGATGAATGCGATAGTCGGAATGGCCGATTTGCTGGGGGAGACTTCTCTCACCGACGAACAGGGTAAATATGTCCGCATCTTCCGAAATGCCGGCCAGAACCTCATGACCCTGTTGAACGATATTCTCGATCTCTCTAAGGTGGAAGCGAAGCAAGTTGAGCTGGAACGCATCCACTTCGATCTACAGGACGTGATTGACAATGTGATCGACCTACTGGCCTTGCGGGCGCGAGATAAGAACATAGAGCCGACGTGCTACGTATCCCCTGCGGTCCCTCGATTCCTCTACGGTGATCCAACCCGTCTCCACCAGATTCTGGTGAATCTGGTCGGGAATGCCATCAAATTCACCGACCAGGGTTCCATCGAATTGCGTGTGGTGCCGAATCCCGAGATCTCAGAACCGGGCGCGCTGCTGTTCTCTGTCACAGATACCGGAATCGGCATTCCTCCGGATAAGTTGGAATCGATTTTCGAAAGCTTCACGCAGGCGCATGTGTCCACCGCGCGCAAATACGGCGGAACGGGTCTGGGTCTCGCTATCAGCAAGCAATTCGCCATCCTGATGGGCGGCCGCATCTGGGCTGAAAGTCGAGTTGGCCAAGGAAGCACCATTTCGTGCGCGCTGCGATTCGACGTTGAGCCTGAGTCTCCGGAAGCCGCACTCTCCGCCCTCACGGACTTGAACGCCCTTCGCGTGCTGGTTGTAGATGATAATGCAACGAACCGACTCATCGCTCGGGAAGCTCTGACCGCCTGGGCCATGCAGGCAGGGGAAGCACCGGATGGTCTGACCGCGTTGGCTGAACTGAAACGGGCGCGGGAGGCTGGCGAGCCATACGAATTTGTGCTGCTGGATTCCCGCATGCCCGATCTCAACGGCTTCGAGGTTGCCGAACGGATTCGAGCGGATCCGTCCCTACATGGCTTGGCCATCTTGATGCTCACATCGGACTTCGGAGGGTCCACGCACCGGTCCGGTGAGGTCGCTCGCACCTACGACCTGGGTTTGGCCGGATATTTGGAGAAACCCATTAAACGGTCCGAGCTTCGCCGCGCACTCGCGATCGCTCATAGACGAACGCAAGGGTTGCCTCCGTTGCCAAGGCAGGCTGAGGCACCCGTGGCATTGGTGGATCACCGGGCGCTAAGAATTCTCGTTGTGGAGGATTCGACGGATAACCAGCTCTTGGTCAAGGCCTACCTGAAAGCGACGCCGTACAAGGTGGACATCGCAGAAAATGGCCGCATCGCCTGTGACATGGTGACCGTCGGCCGCTACGACCTGATCCTGATGGACATCCACATGCCGGTGATGGATGGCTATACCACGACTGCGACCATCAGGGAATGGGAAATGAAACAGGGCATTCCGCCGACTCCGATTCTTGCGTTGACGGCGTACGCGTACCCTGAAGACAAGCGCCGAATCAAAGCCGTTGGATGCAATGGCGTCTTGGCCAAACCCATCAAGAAATCTGCCTTGCTGGAAGCTATTCTCAGCCATACGGGAGCGGTTAACTCCCGGAAGCCGTGAAATAGGGTTAGGCCTCTGTTAGAGGAGCTCGAAGGAGAACGCGTTCTATGGTCGTCCTCGTCATCCAGGATAACCCGCAGGAAATGGCTCTGCTGCGAGAGGCACTCACTAATTTCACGAATCCTCCCATTCTGGTCGAGCATGCGGATCGGCTGTCAGTCGCACTTTCATATCTAGCCGTCAGGGGGTTCGATGCCATACTCCTGGATCTCAACCTGCCAGACAGCGCTGGCCTCGACACGTTCGCGCGCGTGCACGCGCGGGCGCCGGAGCTTCCGGTCGTGATCTTCACAGACCCGAATGCCGAACCACTTGCGATGTTAGCCGTTCAGAGTGGAGCGCAGGATTATGTGTTGAAGGGGCCATACAATGGTGGCGTAATCTACCGTTCTCTGCGTACCGCCGTCGAGCGGAAGCGGCTGATGACGCACCTCAATGAGCGAATTGCCGGACAAGAAAGCCGGCGTGTCAGTTTATTCGAGGAGTATCAGGCCGGGTTGCTCGAATTGACTCAGAGCGAGGCGATTATCTCAGGAGAACTTCACCTTGCGGCTCAGGCTATCACCGAGACAGCGAGCCGTGTGTTGGCGGTCGAGCGCGCCAGCATCTGGCTATTCCGGGAAGATCGCTCAACGATCCAGCTGCAGGATCTGTATGAGTCTTCTACCTGTCAGCACAGTGCTGGAGCTGTTCTCCAGGCCGACCAATTCCCGTCGTACCTTCAGGCGTTGGATCGGGAAGAACATGCGACTGCGGCCCTCGATGCCCACTTAGATTCACGTACCCGTGAACGTTCATCGTCGCATCTCACGCCATGTGGCAGCGGCGCAAGGCTCGAGGCATTGATCAGGCATAGAGGAAAGACGGTGGGCGTCTTGTGTCATGAAAGCTTCGGCTCATCCCGCACATGGACCAGCAATGAAATGACTGTTGCCACATCATTAGCCATGATGGTGACGCTCGCGATGGAATCTATGGAACGTCGGGAGTCGGAGAAAGCCCTTCGCCAGGCAAAGGAGCAAGCTGAGAAGGCGAGTGCAGCCAAGAATGAATTTCTTGCCAGCGTGAGTCACGAGATCCGCACGCCCATGAATGCCATTGTCGGTATGGCTGATCTCTTATGGGAAACAGATCTGGCATCAGAGCAACGAAAATACCTGCGCATTTTCCGCCGTGCCGGAGGAAATCTATTAAATCTGATCAACGACATTCTCGACTTGTCGAAAGTCGAGGTCGGCCATCTGGAACTTGAATCAACAGAATTTGACTTGAGCGATTTGATTGAAAAGGCCATCGAGATTCTCGCCCTGCGGGCCAATGAAAAAGGCCTCGAACTTGCCTGTCATATTTCCCCTGATGTCCCCTGTGCGGTGATTGGAGACCCTCACCGGCTCCACCAGATCATCTTAAATCTCATCAGTAACGCGATTAAATTCACCGACAGCGGGTCCGTCATGGTGTGGGTGAAGCCGGATCCTGAAATCCCCTCCCTTGGCGCCATTCGATTTACTGTGAGTGATACAGGGATCGGCATCCCATCGGATAAGCTTGCCTCCATATTCGAAAGCTTTACGCAAGCCCACGCCTCGACAACGCGTATGTATGGGGGCACCGGGTTAGGGTTGGCCATTTCAAAGCGATTAGCAGAACGCATGGCGGGACGAATCTGGGTCGAGAGTACCCTAGGAGAGGGCAGCACTTTTCATTGCTGCGTGCAGCTTGCGGTGCCATCCGGCCAGACCCCCACCCGTCACAACATCCCGCTCGATCTTCATGGGATCAGAGCCCTTGTCGTCGATGACCATGCCATCAACCGCTTGATCCTTCACGAATCCTTGGCTCTCTTGGGTGCGGAGGTGACGGATACTGCCTCCGGTCACGAGGCCATCGAAGAATGGCGGCGAGCTGCTGAGTCGTCGCGACCCTACCAGCTTGTGCTTCTCGACTGTCGCATGCCGGAGATGGATGGGTTTCACGTTGCCGAAGAGATGAAACGGGCCGACCCTTCTCAAGGACCGACGATTGTGATGCTGACCTCTCGTCATTGGGCCGACGATATCGCCCGCACCTACGACATGGGACTAGGCGGTTATTTGATCAAGCCTATCAGGAGATCAGATCTGATTCAGACCATCAGCATCGCCTTCGACCGTGCGAAGGGGATGCAACAGACGGCTGGGTTCTTATCAGTGGCGTCCACAACTCCAACTGAACTCAAGGCGCTTCGCATCTTACTGGCGGAAGATTCTACAGACAATCAGATGCTCATCCGTGCCTATGTGAAACAGACTCCGTATTGCCTCGATATCGCGGATCACGGCGCCATCGCGGTGGAGCGATTCAAGGCCGGCGACTACGATCTCATCCTGATGGATATGCAAATGCCGGTGATGAATGGCTATGAGGCGACACGAGCCATTCGAGCGTGGGAGCAAGAGCATCACCTCTTTCCCATACAGGTGATTGCCTTGACTGCCCAGGCGCTGAAAGAGGACGGAGTGAAGATTTTCGATGCCGGCTGTGATGCTCATCTGACGAAACCCATCAAGAAACACACCCTCCTGGAGGTTCTCCGGGCTTGCAAAGGACGGCATATATCATGACGACGGGACCGGACAGAAGCGCTGACAACATCATCACCGTGTATGTCGACCAAGGGCTTGAAGAAATTATCCCGGGATTTCTGGAAAATCGTCGCCGTGATGTACAGATACTCGAAGCCGCGTTGGAAGAACGTAATCTGGTCCAGATTCAAATCATAGGACATCGGATGAGAGGGGACGGAGGTGGGTATGGCTTCGACGCCATCAGTATGATGGGGGCGGCCTTGGAGCAAGCGGCAGCAAGAGAAGATTTGAGCGCAATACGCCGCCATATCGCCGAACTTATTGATTTTCTTGCCAGGGTCACCGTGATGTACCAGCGATAAGGAATAAGACCTGTGCGGCACGGATCGCATACTCTCTGTGAGCGAAATGGAGGGGAGGCGATCAATCAAGGGTACTCCCACATCTCTACGTTGACATCCAAGTGGTTGCACTGGCAGCATAGTCACATAGCTCGTCAACTCGTGCCCTGTATACGCTCGCGGGAATCGCTCCCACCATACCCCTCGCCCTGGTCTCCTCCGTCACTGCGTTCTGACAATGCCTCCTTCTCTTTGCCAACCAGCAGGGCGCCCCAAAATGCGATGCCTCGGTGAGGCAATGGTACGAGAACGCCATCGCACAAGGCCACTGCATCGAACAGCCTCGGAGCATCCGATGAATTTCGACGTGGCATATACAGGATCAGGATGATGTGCGTGTATACTGTGGTACAACATCGCATCGGCCAACTCGATAGGTGCCATACAGATGGACGTTGCCGCCAGGAGTCTAGATACAGACCAATGGGTATACAACAGCTCCTGCTCGAAATATCGACGCGAATAATCCGTCAGGGGAATAGACATTGGAAGATATACGAGAGATCTCGGCTGATCGAAGGATTCACATGGTACGACTGATCGTTCTCACACTCCTGGTTCTGAATAGCAGCGCGGCGTATGCGGAGTGGGTGAAAGTGAGTGACCGCGACGAGGCAGGGAAGACGGTCTATATGGATCCCGCCACCATACGTCGTAACAGCAATCTGGTCAAGATGTGGCAATTCTTCGATTATAAGACGGTACAAACGGTGGGGGGCGTCAGGTTTTTAAGTGACAAGGAAGAATGGGAATTCGACTGCGTCGCGGAGCGCAGTCGGTCGCTTGGGCTCAAAGAGTACTCGGGAAATATGGGAAGCGGAACCGTGGTGTATACCAATTCCCAGGTTGGTAAGTGGTTACCAGTCGTGCCTGGCAGTATTGGTCACATCGTGTGGAAAGTTGCCTGTCAAAAGGACTGACGCCACAACCTTTGCCTCGCGTAAGTGTCGTGGATAGAGAACAGAGCCAAGACGAGAACCGTCCGCACTGTTGGCGTCAGTAATCGTCTATTTCTTCCGTTTCATCGATTAACTCGGCTGTGATTTCGGTCTTTTCGGTCTCCCACTGAGTCAACGGGATCCCTCCGGCCTTCAGAATCGCTTCCTGTTCCGTGCCCGCGGCGATCATCAGATCATAATGAATGCTTTGTCGCAGTTGAAACGTTTTCATACGCTCCCTTCTTGACGCTGATCCTGTACCGCTTCATACCGGGACAAGACGTGACAGCCAACTGACATCCTCCAACTATCTATTCTCTTGCGTCGGGTCAACGCATGCGAAACGCTGAATCCTAGCATTGAACAGGTGCCATCGGCTACTGAGAGATGGCGTAATGTCTGATTGACGTAATAATGGACGCATCATTGCCGATGTGCCCTTACCGGACAGAGCGAGGGGCAGGCCCACATGTGACCACTCAGTTGGTAGGGACAGCCAGGTCGATCTTTCTAGCGTGTTGACGTATCCTTTTGCCTGTTCGATAGACAAGCTTTGTTGGTTCGCTCCGTGCAAGGCCAGTTTACCCGACTGCCGTCATGCTGATGAAGATCCATCGGGCCACCCGCCTTTACGAAGCCTGGCTGGCGAAGCAGATCCAACTTGTCCCCAGCGATCTTGCCCGCAAGCACAAGAGAATAAAACGAGATGCCTTTCTTTATATCCGATCGATATTTTACCGATGGGTGCAGGTGTGGCCAGACGTGTGTCGTGATGTCGTCACGGCACCGCTGCTCTTGGCAATTGGCGATGCACACGTCGAGAACTTCGGAACATGGCGCGACAGTGAAGACCGCTTAGTTTGAGCAACTAATGATTTTGACGAGTCCTATCCACTCCCGTACACCAACGATCTGGTTCGATTAGCCGTCAGCGCTACGTTGGCTGCCGATACGAAGCAGCTGGCGATCAAGCCCAAGGCTGCCTGTGACGCGCTGCTGACTGGCTAGACAGAAGGGTTAAATTCTGGAGGCCAACCGTTTGTGTTGGCCGAGGAGCATTGGTGGCTGCGAGGCATTGCCACCAATGCACTCCGTGACCCAGTCTAGTTTTGGGAGAACATGGAGGCGCTGCCGCCAGTGAAGGGGGCTGTTCCTCACAGTGTGAGGATAGCCCTCGACCATCTGATGCCGGAATTTGGTCTGCCGTATCGCCTTAAGCGACGGGTGTCAGGGTTGGGAAGCCTGGGGTGCCCGCGGTTCATCGCGTTGGCCGATTGGCAAGGGGGTCAGATTGCCCGTGAGGCGAAAGCCTTGGGGCTCTCTGCCTGTGTGTGGGCAGGAGCGCACGATGGACCCGACACCATCTTCTATCAGTCTATATTGGACCAGGCTGTTCGGGGCCAAGATCATTTTGTGCGGGTACAAGGTGGCTGGCTTATACGACGGCTCTCCTCCTACTGCTCGCGCATTGAACTGGCCACATTGCCAAAAAACGAGATGAGGCCCCTCTCCTGTACGCGATGGGTTGGGAGACGGCGAATGTGCATCTGGGGACTCACCAGGCGATCAGAGCGATCCAGCGAGACCTCGCCACACGAAAGCCCAAATGGCTGCATCGGGCTGCGAAACAGATGACAAGTGTGACGACCAACGACTGGAGGGAGTGGAGAAAAACCTCATTCTGCTTCTCTTGAGGTCTTGAGCACAACTCCGAAGGAACATGAAGTATTGGATACATTCGCAGTCATTGATCTCACGGCAAGGCAAGAGTCCTTACTGCCTGTCCCAATATTGGACTTCTTTCCCGATCGGGTTTGAGCTCACATAATCGATCTCGATCTTGAGGACCTTGCCATCGGGTGAGACTTCCGCCTTTGAGACACCGGTCTCCTTCCCTTTAAACCTCAAGACCGTGACCGTGCGGTGGGGGTCGATCATTTTTATTCCCATCGTCTGGCCAGATGGTTTGCCATTAACCAAGAGAGGAACCTCCTTGCCGTTGAGCGGTGTCTGGACGGTTGAGACAGTACTTACCGGCGCATCCGGGCCGACAACCTTGTAGGTCAGGTTCCATCCGGTGTCCACCTCCTCTACGGTCATGATGAGGCGACCTCCTTGCGGAGGCTCACGGAGAACCCAGGCCCCACTCCACAGACTGTCAGCCCTCACCATGGAGCTCAGGCTGAGTAGGCACACAACGAATAACGCTATACGATGGATGCGAAGGTAGGAGTGAGTGAAGAAGGGCATAGAGATCTCGCAGGGGGGATTGTAGAAGGGTCTGAACGACAGCGCAAGAGTTTATGTGCGACTGCGTGTGAAATAATCTTGAATAGATTCTGGCTCAGTTTTTGCCAGGAGAGGATCAACGGGCGATACTTCAAAGTATCTGAGATAACAGAAGAAAAACCGCTCGCAGGTGGGACCCTGTTAGGGGGTTCTATCCCTAGCCATACAGGGTGAATATTCCACTCAGTACAGATCAGAGGTATCACGCCATCGTGTCCGGACGGGGAGCCAAACCGAGGGGGCTTCCACAAATTTTGAAATACCTTTGGACTGACACGGGAGCCCACTCTTGCGATTCGCGTTCTAACCCGTCCGAGCCGTGTCCCCAGTCACATAATTTCGATACCATCGGCACCAACCAATATTGACCGACGTGTGATTGACGTTGGTGCCATCTATCTAGTAATGTCTCGCATAGAATTAGGGTTCAACGAATTTACCTACGCGATTGCTTGTTTTACCTGGAGGTGCATCATGCTGGCCGTCCGATTGGTGAAACTGATCGAGAATCACATCGAACAGCTCTCCCGCGATCTCAGCGAGAAGGTATGGAACTCTCCACGGTGCAGCGATTTGAGCAAAGTCCCGGTGAGCGAACTCCAAGCCCGCACCCGCGAGATCTACCGCAACCTGAGTGACTGGTTGCTGGACAAGGCCGAGACCCAACTGGAGCAGCGGTACACCGAGTTAGGCGCGGCACGTGCCCAACAGAGCGTGGCCTATAGCCACTTTGCCTGGGCCATCATCTCCACCAAGGAGCATGTACGCACTTTCGTCCAGCGTGAAGGTCAGTCCGAGAACGCCATGGAACTACACGGGGAGCTGGAGCTCCAGCTCCTGCTCGGCCGCTTCTTCGACCTCGTCCTGTACTATGCCGCCGTGGGTTATGATCAGGAGCGCAACCGCATAGGAGGGAAGCAAAAGAGGCGCAAGGGAGATAAGTAGAGAAAGCCCGTGTAGCGTCTCAATGGGTGGGGACTCATGCCTGCCGCAATATTCACGTGGGCACCAGCTGCGGATTGGCCCACAACCCTTTCCGCGCCTCTGTGCTTCCTTCTCTAGCCCTTCCAGCACTGTACCTCCCCCGCGCATAGCGCCGAGCAGCCAGCACCAGCTTTGTTCGACGAGTTCCTGATTGATGTTCATCCCGTCCGGTAACAACACATCAGGAGGGTACGCTTGAGCTCATCGAAGCTTGTAGGTTTGACGTGAGACGTCTTTTCAATAACCCAACTCTGGCGCGGTCTGCTGCGGGAACTGTTTAGGCAAGAGACTCCGCTCCGCGCTACAGGGGACAGATCGGAACTCTACCCGTGGGTTGAAGTGGCGTCACCGGAGCAATCGCGCGGTGCATCTTTTTGCGGCAGGAGCGTATAGTAATATTTGAATTGGTAGCTTAAATATGTTAGGGAGTTGTTTCTAAGGGACGATATATGACTCCACCCCATGCGGTTCAATTTTACAACGATGACGTGTCCCTGATTGATACTGTGTCCGCGTTCATCACAGCTGGCCTCAAGGAAAACGGGGCAATTATCGTGATAGCGACGGCACAACATCGTGAGGAGCTCCTCAATGCCCTGCAGGCGGCAAACAACTCCTCGATCACATACATTGATGCTGTTGAGCTATTATCAGCTTTCATAGTGGATGATTGGCCGAATGAGACACGATTTACCTCGACGGTTGGGCCCCTCCTTCAACGGGCCGCTCTGAAAGGTCCAGTCCGCATTTTTAGTGAAATGGCGGCGGTGCTGTGGGCAGAAGGAAAGACGCGGGCGGCCATTCGTCTGGAGGAACTGGGGAATGAGTTGGCATCCCAACACGCCTTCTCCCTATTGTGTGCGTATCCGATGTCGGGCTTTCCGGATCAGAAAAATAACCTCTCATTTCTTCAGGTCTGCCGAGCTCATACACATGTGCATCCCGTTCAGTAGAATTCCGTTCCGCTATCTGATTTATCTAAGCTAAGGATTTGCGTCCTGCTGAGAACAAGGCAGGCGTACGCCAATGCCATGAAATGATGCCTGCCTCATACCGTGAGGTCCTGTCCGCCATTCCCAGGTCGGTACCGGCTGCGTATTACCTTTGCGGTAGGTCAGCTGAAGGACTTTGCGGCCAGTTCTCAGGACGATTTTGTTGCGCAGTCTGCTGGAGGGAATAAAAACACAGACCGATAATAAGTACCCAGATGTCTCGGATCGTCATCGGACGGGATAAGGAAACGCGGGTGTATCGGAGGTAAAAGAAGGAAAAACCACGCGGAAGAGAAAATGCGGAGACCGGATGGGTTTATCCGCACGCAACGATGGGAGAATAGCGCGCGGCACGCGTAAGCATAATCTCTGAAATGACTGCTGGAGGGACTTATCCGGCGGCAACAATGAAGAGAGGCTTCGCCTGGTGAGCCTCCGCCACGAGCGAGCTTGGGTTGCTGGAGGGCAAGCAATCCAACCGTCGTTGGGCTCCCTCCTCCGCTTTGAAATTCAAGGAGTTGCTCTGGTAGCTTAGAAATCTTCCTGCGGTTTACGAATTTCACCTGATCCACACACCGACAACCTACCCCCACAAGAAACCACAAACCAGGATGCTTCTGAAATGGGGTCAGATGGTGGTGATTTGTCCTGTTCCAGTAGCGGCATGGTAGCGGATGGGAATTTTTGTGAAGAGGAGCCGCAAGAAACTCTTTAGAGATGTGATCATGTCGCCAGGCCTCTTTGTGTGAGGCGGAAGTTCCTCCTGCTTCAAAAGAATATGAGATACCGGGTGAAGAAATTATTGACATGCTGACAAGATTAACATACAAGACGCCCCAAGGGAGGGCTAGACTATGAGCGGGACCATATGGATCGTGGCGTTTGGAGTCCTGGGTTTCGCGCTCTCATCCTGCGCTCCCACTTCGTTGCCCTTGCACACCACCGTGGATACCCTGAAGATCAGAAAGACCCCGCTGACGGCCGCGCTGGTCATGCCAGATGCCATCAAGAACGCCACATCTAGGCAAGAGGTGTCCTGTGCCGGAACCTATGATGTACCCATTGGAGCGGAACTGGAAACAGGCATGACGCAAGCGTTGTCGCAGGTTTTTGAGTCAGTCGAAGTGGTCGATGACAAAAGCCAAGCAACAGGCCATGATGTGCTCATTGAAATCGCTATCCCGCAACTGCAGGCGGAGGGACATTGTGCACTCCGCAGGACCTTGTATGCCACCGGGCCCTTGTATATTTTGTTTAGACCCTCGGATACCTATGAAGGGTATGCGGAGCTCAGTGGGACCGCCACAGGCCGCGAGGGACAACCGCTCCTCACCGCGACGTTCAAGTCGAAGGTACACAGCAAAGACACCCTCACGACCGACAGTCTAAGCAGGGATTTTGCCGTCGAAACCGTGTTCCGAGAATCTTTGATCGATACCATTCAGCAACTGACCCGCGGCCTGGTAAAGTCGTCGCAATTTCGTGAGTACGCCGACCGACGGAAGGACAAATCCGGCGAACACTGATCGATCTTAAGCGCCCGGCCACAGGAAAAAGAATCAGTACGCCCCGCTTATCGAGATGGACAGATTCACGCGATTCAGTGACCTGCGGTTTGGTAGCTCGCTGCGGCTCTAAATCTCTTGAGAGGGTCAGCAGTTAGCTGGTCTCGCTACCAAGGTAATCGAGATGGAGTGATGCGAGGCGCGAATCGCAAGGACGCGATGAATGAATTCAAGAAGGCCGAGGAACCCCGAGTATAGCCAGGTTTCCTTCACGCAAGAGACCTGGTGACTCCAACTGGAGTGGAAGTGGTTTGCCAAGCCTAGCCGTTAACGGCGTGAGGGTCATAACATACCTAGGTATGTACAATAATTTTGGTGGAGGGCACGATCAACCGGACTTATTCTGCCCCACGGTTCGCATCTCGCTGCGCCAAACAAAAACATACCCGCACCAGGCTATGCGTGCGGAATAGGCTCCGGTTCATCCATTGCGAGGTGTCTCCAACCCTTCCAGCACCGACTCCCCCTGCTTGACGTGTTCCGCTGTTGCCGGTAGTGAGATTTAATTGATCTCAGCGAACGAAAGTTTGAACGCAGTAGTGCTTTTCTTTCCCCGAAGAATCTTGGTTGCTGGTAGGTTCTGCCTGACAGTTTCCACGATCTCTGTAACTTTTTGATCTTCCATTCGGCAGCCAAGGTAGACTGCCTCGAAAACCCGAGGGTTCTCTGGATAAATAGTGAATCCATCGCCCCGCGGTTCCTGCAAATCCTGCACATGTTTTTGTACTCGCCATTCTTTCTCGTATGACCAGTCGGTGTGCTTCGTAAACGCGAGCTCCCAACTCAAAGGAGCGAAATCGATCGGTTGCTCACCAGTCAGATGCTTTGTATATTCATCGTCGCTCGGGAATGGAGGGAAGGCGTCAGAGTAGGACACCTTCCTCGCGGCAAGTAACTTATTATCGATCTCATCGATGCAACGAAGCTTGAATACAACGCCTCGGTGCTCCTCCGCATAATGGGACCACATCACCACGTTGTCGTGCAGCTCGGATACGCATAGAACGCGAGAATCGCACAACACCTCTTGTATGGCGACGTTCCTCTGATCCATGCTTCCGTCCAGGTTTGCGGCGGCATTGATGCCCCATTGGTGCAGCATCAGGCGAAGTTTTTCGCCATGGAGGCGGCCCCGGATTGAACGAAGGTGTAGAATTTCCTTGCCAAGGGGTGACTCAGGTCTAACCGTCGGACCGATGTCAGAAAAAATGACCCGTTCGATAGAGGCAGCATACGCCTTGGCGAATTCATTTTGGTTGGAATCAAGCACGAACCCTATTTGGCTATCGAATGGATCATTGAACTTATTTGGCGAACTCCAAAGAAAGCTCTTGGACCGGAGGACTTTTAGCGCGGTCTCATACGAAGCATATTTGAAGAAGTGGCTTCGATCATGTGCTCGGCTGGGCATGTAACACCTGTAGTTTATCAGCTATCAGCCGCCGTACATTCCGAGGGGAAACTGGAGGGTCAATCGAGAAGGCATAGATGCCTCACAGAGACGCCTAGTCTCAGCGGGCGGCTCATTAGGTACATGCCCGCGTTTCCCTTCCGGCCAACGATCCATATAATCGAGAGGCAGTTGCTTGCGCATGCGAATCGTTTTTTACACAAGGCCGCTCATCGATAGCTCGCCTCAGAAGGCCTTACCTTCACGAGACCATAGTCATTCAGCTTCAAGAAGTTTTCGACAACCTTCGGCGGTGTGTCATGCTTGGGACCAAGAATAACTTCTACAATCGGGCTTTGTTCTACAAGTTTGACCGTGAGGTACGGGACGATTCTGTTGCTTACAACACGATGAGAAGGGGGGTCTTCGTCTTTTCCATCTGTTGCGAGCATCGTGAGAACCCGCCATTCCTTCTCTTCTCGAAACGCACGCGACTTCATTAAATACAGCTGATAAAAAAGGGGCAGCAATTTCGGACCTAGTTTCAAAAGTTCTTTCCCAAGATTGGCCATTGCGGTTGCTGCCTTTTGTTGGTCTGTCATCCCAGCTGTCTGTAAGATGCCTAACCCCCGATCTGGCTTGAGCGTGCCGTCTTTGATGCGCTGCGTGAGTTCACGATATGTTGGCTTGACACCTGCTTCGTGGGCAGAAAGATCGTACTCAACCCTTCCAAGAAGACAACCATTTCCTTTGGCGAGTCGTTTTAGGTATTCCTTAGAAAAGCCGATGGACACTCCCGTCGCGTCGGCTGCATATCCCCGCCATTGACTGAGGAGATCATCGTCTTCAGAGAGACAGAATCCCAGGCCATCAAAAACTAGCTCCAAAAGTCCAGTGATCCGCTGGAGAAGGTGAAAGCTCTTAGGCTTAAGTGAATCCCTCTCTGCCAAACGGGCAATCGCGCGGGCGACCAGCTTCCCTTCCATCGTGTCGTTCGATAGCGATAGTGAGGAAAGCCATAGCGCGCGCGATTGAATAATCGCGTGGAATGATGCCGTGGAGCAGTAGTGGTAAAGAATATCCATATCGGTTAAGGCATATCGAGGAATGCCGACACATGGTAGCGACGGAAGAGACCGAGAAGGGGGGCCTCCCAGCGAGGCGTATTCTAGGAGAGCGGGGAACAATGGCGCAAGAGTCTATGCACGATTGGTCTGGCGGGTTTATGCCAAAACTGCGTCGCAAGAAAATGATCGGACACAGAGTTATTTCTTCGGTCATTGGAAGAGAGTGAACGATGGGGGATCCTGTGGTGTATCGGAGATAAAAGAAGAAAAAATCGTGGGGAACAGAGAATCCGGACGCTGGATGGTTTTACCCGCGCGCACTGATGGAAGAACAGCGCGCGGCATGCGCAGACGTAATCTCTAAAAAGATGTCTGGAGGAGTTTATCCGGCGGCGTCAATAGGGGAGAGGCTTCGCCTGAAGAGCCGCCGGCACGCGCAAGCGAGGTTTGGTGGAGGGCAGGGGAGTTGAACCCCCGACCCCTACGTTGCGAACGTAGTGCTCTCCCAACTGAGCTAGCCCCCCACTCGACCTCTATTCAATCAGTGCGGCGAACGTCTACCGCGTCACACATTATACACAACCGTTTCTTGCGTCTCTACCCGAAACAGGTTGAGGTTGAGAAAGTAGAATGTTTTTTGCTTCACCTCAGTCTTGGCCTCATCCTGTCTGCGCGTAGGACTACGACAGGCTGATAATCGAGTCACCTTCCGGCTTTCCATCCTCGATCAACACGTGCCGCCCTTCAACCCGCAGACGCCCCTCGGCAAACAGCTGGACTGCCCGCGGATAGATTTTGTGTTCTTGTTCAAGAATCCGAGCGGCCAGTGTGTCGGACGTGTCGTCATCGAGGATCGGCACCGCCGCTTGAAGAATGATCGGTCCCTCATCTACGCCCTCCGTCACAAAGTGGACTGTGCATCCGGCGAGTTTGCAGCCCCACTCGATCGCTTTTTTCTGCACATCCAGCCCTGGAAATGACGGCAAGAGGGACGGATGAATGTTCATCATGCGATTGGCAAAGGCCTCCACGAGGACTTTAGTCACAATCTTCATGTACCCTGCCAGCAATACCAATTCCACATCGTGCTGCCGAAGCACGTCGAGGAGCTCGCCATCGTATGCTTCGCGACTATCGGGTCTTCCCGCATAGGGCTTGGGATCGACGAAGAGGTCGGAGAGTCCATGCCGGCGGGCGCGTTCTAACGCTGGAGCGTCTTTCTTGTTGCTGATGACGGCCACGATCTTCGCCTGCACCGTCCCAGCTTCGATCGCATCGATGACCGCCTGAAGATTCGACCCGCGTCCGGATGCCAAGACGGCCACTCGTACCGCATCCGTCCGTTTAATCGACATACTCCACCAATGGTTCGGTGCCGGTCGATGGCACGATAGTTCCGATCTGACAAGCTGGATCACCCAAGGATGTGGCGCGTGAGATAACAGACTGGGCGGCTGACGCCGGCACCACGAGAATCAAGCCGATTCCCATGTTGAAGACACGATACATCTCCTCGCGCTCAACTTGCCCAAGTCGGGCAATCGTTTGGAAAATAGGCGGCACAGACCAGGCACTTCGTTTCACCTGTGCCCGTACGCCGGGTGGAAACACTCGCGGGAGATTTTCAGTAATGCCGCCGCCGGTGATATGGGCGATGCCGTTGATGGGAAATTCCTGGATCAATGTGAGAACCTGTTTGGCATAGATTCTGGTTGGTGTCAGCAACACATCCCCAAGCGGCTGATCGAGCTCAGGTAGCCGACTGGTCACGGTGAGTTGTGCCTGATCCAACAAGACGCGGCGCGCGAGCGAATAGCCGTTGCTATGAAGACCGGTTGAAGCCAGTCCAATCACGGCATCGCCCGGCGCGATGCTGCGGCCATCGACGATCTTCGGTCGATCCACCACTCCGACGGCGAACCCTGCCAGGTCGTATTCGCCTTCCGCATAGAAAGAGGGCATCTCGGCAGTTTCTCCACCGATCAAAGCGCAGCCGGCTTGGCGGCAGCCCTCGGCAATCCCCTTGAGTACGGATTCAGCCTTGGGGACGGCCAGTTTGCCCGTTGCGAAATAATCTAAGAAGAACAGCGGTTCGGCTCCGCTGACGACGATGTCATTGACACACATGGCCACCAGATCGATTCCGACGGTATCGTGGCGATCCGTGAGGAAGGCGATCTTCAGTTTCGTGCCGACTCCATCGGTGCCGGAGACCAGGACCGGTTCGGCATAGCGATGGGCCTGAAGTTTAAACAATCCGCCGAACCCGCCAAGATCCGTGAGGACTTCCGGACGGAACGTGGATCGCACCAGCGGTGAAATACGGTCGACGAACTCGTCGCCCGCATCGATATCGACCCCGGCATCTCGATAGGTGGTCATAGGGGGGGCATCTTAGCGGAGCGCTGGCAGATCGGTCAACGAAGAGAATTAAAATAGCTTTCTCTTGCAAACTCACATTTGTCCCGTATCATTCATGAATAGCACCCCGCGGCGATATCCCTCCTTCATTGCAGACGACTCTGGAGGCAGGTGGTCGTGGCTTCTCTGGCAGGCACGTCAGCTGTACCACACTGATCGACATCTCGTCATGGCAATCGTATGAACATCCTCCTGGTTGATGATTCCCCCGATGCACGACTGCTTCTCCATAAGATTCTGAGGGAGGCAGGGTATCGCGATACCATCTCTGCGTCTACAGCCTACGACGTGTTCAAAAAACTAGATCTGGAACATGGAGGCGCTGGCGCGAGCGAGATCGACTTGATCGTGATGGATGTCAGGATGCCGGAGATCGACGGAATCGAGGCGTGCCGTCGAATCAAGGAGGTGGGAGCCTTGCGAGATATCCCGATTATCATGATGACCGCGCGCAGCCAACCGGAAATCTTGCGTGCCGCGTTCGAAGCCGGCGCCATGGACTATATCAAGAAACCGTTCGAGGAAGTGGAACTACTCGCGCGGATTAAAGCGGCATTGAAGCTGAAACAAGAAATTGATGCGAGAAAGAGTTGGGAGCAGGAGTTAAATAAAACTATTCAAAATTTGGACACAACCTTGCAAGAGATGGGCGTTCTGCAGCAGCTCATCCCAGTCTGTCCCGTTTGCAAGAAATCGTCGGGAGACCAGACGGTCGTGTCCGCACTCGAATCGTATATCCAGGCTCATCCCAACGCCAAGTTTCATTACGCGGTCTGTTCCAGCTGCTCGAACCTTAAGGGGTAGGCCTGCATAGTTCAGAGTCGAGACGTTGCCTGTGCCGTCTCCTCCTGCGTGCATCTTCCTAATTCCCATTACATTTTCAAGGGTAGCCTGGTCGATCCTCGATTGCGCGACCTTCTCACCCGCCCACCCCCTAGCATGCCGAGACGTGCCATTAACCCGGTCGAGAGTCTTCTAATTCCCCAACTTCCCCGAAGAGAGTAGGCAGATTGTTCTTCACTGCGCGCATCGAGCGACCACCGCTTTATCGTGGGGGCTCTGCGAGCAAGAAGAACGGTCTGCCTGCTCCCGCCATCTTCCTATCCTTCGGGCCGCATCTCCACATCCAAGAGTTTGATCTTTCGATGGAGGTGGCTACGTTCGATTTTCAAGTCTTCAGACGTGCGAGAGATATTCCAGTGATGCTCACGCAATTTTCGCGCGATGTAGTCCTTTTCGAACGCATTGCGGGCGTCCCTGAGCGAGTCATACGATTGTGTGAAGAGTGGATTGACCGTGGGAGTAGGAGTCGTAGTCGGGGATGTGGACGCAACAGGACGCGCCTGCAGCGAAAGACCCGCTTGTGCCGCTTCGATGACGAGCCCCGGCACCATGATCATGAGTCGTTCGATGAGGTTCCGCAATTCTCGAATATTTCCAGGCCAGTCGTATTGTTGAAACACGATCATCGCGTCCGGTGAGATCTCTTTCATCCGCAGGCCCTGCTCCTCCGCGTGGACTTTCATGAAGTGTCGAATGAGCAGCGGGACGTCTTCGCGTCGTTCCCTGAGCGGTGGTACGATGATCGGCACGACGTTCAACCGATAGAAGAGGTCTTCGCGAAACAGACCTTTTTCGATTTCCTTGATCAAATCCTTATTGGACGCGGCTAAGACCCGGACATCGACTTTCATGAGCTTGGTGCCACCGACACGGGTGAATTGTTGTTCCTGTAACGCCCGCAAGACTTTTGCTTGAGTGTTCAGGCTCATGTCTGCGATTTCGTCCAGAAACAGCGTGCCTCCGTCCGCTTGCTCGAACTGACCGCGTTTCATTGAGGTGGCGCCAGTGAAGGAGCCCTTTTCGTGACCGAACAGCTCACTCTCAATCAAGGTCTCCGGGATGGCCGCACAGTTCACCGCCACAAACGTCCGACCGGCCCTGGCGCTGTGCTGGTGGATGGCCCGCGCGACCAGTTCCTTTCCCGTTCCATTTTCTCCACCGATCAACACGCGACTGTTGGTGGGGCCAGCCGTCTCGATGAGTTGTCGTAACTGTTGCATTGCAGGCGCCTGCCCCACCAACTCGAACTTTCGCTGGACCGAGGTCCGGAGTGTCCGGTTCTCTTGTTCCAACCGGTGTTGGTCCAACGCATGTTTGACACGCAGCGTGACATTCTCGAGCGATAAGGGCTTTTCAATATAGTCATAGGCCCCCAGCTTGATCGCCTTGACCGCTGTTTCGATCGAGCCGTGCCCTGACATCATCATGATTTGTGCCGTCGGCGACACCTCGCGAACCCGGCGCAGTGTTTCCATGCCGTCCATTTCCGGCATCCAGATATCGAGGAGCATAAGATCTGGCGGATCCATGGTGTAGACGCGCAACGCCTCCAAGCCGTTTTTGACCACCGCCACGTCATACCCTTCGTCCCGCAGAATGCTGCTCAAGGATGTGAGAATTGACTCTTCGTCATCCACAATTAAAATCGATGCAGACATGAACCCCCCGTGATGTGTGAGCGGTGATAAGTGATCGGTGAGGCGGTGAGGCGGTGAGAATCTTGCCGCGCATCCTCCGTCACTCATCACTTCTTCAACTAGACTGGCAATTCGAACGTGAACACGGCCCCTTTCGGCTGATTCTGGCTGGCCTGAATCTGTCCTTCGTGATCGGTAATGATGCGCCGCACGATCGCCAATCCCAGTCCCGTTCCCGTCTTCTTCCGCGTAAAATAGGGCACAAACAGTTTTTCCTGGTCTTCCGGGGCAATGCCCGGGCCTTCATCTGCTACGCTCACCACGGCCCGTCGACGTTTCGTATCATACTTGGTCGACAGCCACACCGTCCCTTTTTGTTGCATCGCCTGGATTGCGTTGTCCAGCAGATTGACCATGACCCGCTTGAGTTGCTCTCGGTCGAAATTGAGCGACGGGAGGTCTTCGTCCAACTCCACGATGAGTTCCACATCCTTGTGGGCCCCTCGATAGAGCGCCGTCACTTCGTTCATCACATCGTGGAGCGACTGATGCGCCATCTGTGGAGTCGGCAGGCGGGCAAACTTCGAAAACTCATCGACCATGTGCTTCAGGCTTGTCACTTCGTTGACGATCACGTTGGTTGCCTCGTCGAAGATGGTGTCGAAGTCCGGTGACTTTTCGAAGAATTTCTTCCGCAACCGTTGCGCGGACAATAGGATCGGCGTCAACGGATTCTTAATCTCATGGGCCACCCGTCGTGCCACCTCCTGCCAGGCGGCCACTTTTTGCGCCTTGATCAATTCCGTGAGATCTTCGAACACCAGCACGATACCGAGGTCCCTATTCCCTTCGTCCTTCATGCGCGAACCGTGAAGCCCGATGATCAGGAATCTGCCTTCGATCTCCATCGGTCCCTCGAGTGCCAGCGTGTCGCGCTGATCCGCCAGCATCCGATCATAGACTGTCTGGAACAGATCGAGACTGAATTCTTTGAACACTTCATTGGCGGGTCTGTCACGAAATCGATCCGCCTCAAGCCCAAGGATCCGTTCGCCGGACGGATTGAAGTTGGTGATCAACCCGTTCTTGTCGATGGAGAGCAAGCCGGCGGCGATCGTTTCAACCACCGTCTCGATGTACGCACGACGGCGATCGAGTTCAAGATTGCTGTGGCGCAACGAAATATTAGCCGCTTCGATCTCGGACTTATTCCCTTGCAGATCCGAGGTCATACGGTTGAACGAATCGATGAGTGTGCCGATTTCATCGGTGGCCTTGGCTTCGATCCGGACAGAGAGATCCCCTTGGGCGATGGCTTCGGTGGCTTCCGCTAACCGTTGAATGGGCACCGTGATGCTGCGCGCGACATAAAATCCAAACCAGGTTGCTCCGAACAAAATGAGCACGGTGATGACGGCGACGAAGAGATAGGCTCCGACTTTAATGGGGTTCTTCATGGCCTTGGTCTGCTTATACTCGTCGTACTGATGGCCGATCCCTTCCATTTTCGCCAACAATGATTCCGGCACATAGGCCTCCACCACGACCACACCGCCGATCTCGCCGTTCCGTCCGCTGGCAGCGATCGGGGCAGCAGCTCGAACCAAGCGCCCAGTTTGCGCCTCCTGGACCGCATTCACTTCCTGCTTCCCGGTGATCACCTGGAGGACGAGTTGACCGATGGGTAGATCGAGCGCCGCGGAAGGGATGTCGAGATCCAACGCCTTGGTGAGCGTTTCCATTTTAGCCGAAAAGACTTCAATCCCTGCCACGCCGAACTCCGTTCGCTTGCGCGCCATCGCTGCGACCAACAGATCGCGGTGCTCTGTCAGCAGCATGTCCTCTCGATAGATTTCATGGCTGATGGCCCGGGCACTGTTCACTGCGAGGGTAATGTGGCCGGCGTGTTGCATCTTGGCCACGTCGTATGAGTCACGCATAACCTGTTCAATCTGATCGCTGAACCATACGTCTACGGCCTTATTGACCAGCCCGCTTGCGACCAGCGCGAGGAGCACCGTTGGAATGAGCGAAAAACCGATGAAGGCCGCCACTAACTTTGTCCTGAACCCTGACCCGAACAGTCGATGTCGCCGCTCGAAATACGCCTTAATGAGGTTGCGGGAGAGCAGCAACAATAAAACGACAAACCCGATCAGATCGAGATTGAGTAGCAGCAGGACGAACGCATAGCTGGTCGTCGGGAGAAAGGAGTCCGTTTCTTCGCCGCTAGGAGCCAAGAAATGTGAATAGTAAAAGGTCAGTGCCAGACAGGGGATCAGCAGAATCAGGACGATCCAGACCGGCCGCAAATGCATGGTCTTACGTTCCGGCTCCGGGGTACGCTCGGGTCGTGAGGAAGACTGGTCAGTATGAGGACGCGGCGGCGCGATCCCGGTCATCGCACGATGGTCCGGTTTTTCCCCGGATAGGGAGCGTGAGTGCTTTTGAGTATCATTCACATCCGGCATCACTGATTGTCGGCGCTAAAAATATGGAAGACGGAATACGCGCACTCACCGAATCAGGGGAGTGTTCTCCACGTCGTATCAGCCCTGGCGGCTGACAGGCACGTTTGGGGTCGGCAGGTGGCAAGGGGGTACGGCTACTTGGCAGCTAAACTCACGTATTTCATCCGAAGGGCGTAGAGCATATCCCTCAGCACTGCCTGTTCTTCCGTTGTGAGATTGCCGTTGGTCTTGTCCTCTAAGACCGAGAGTAAGTCGATAATGTCTTTCGCTTGCGGTAGATTCGGCGGCATCGGAGGCTGCTGGGGATCAAGCTGTTCCCCCATCAACATCATCGAGGAGCTGCCCAATGAAATGACAAAGGAGGAAAAGGTGACGGGAATTCCCGAACTTTGGTGCGGATCGGATGATGCCGCCTCCTGGTGGGGCTGTTCCCCCGACATGGCAGGCGGAGTGGTGGGGGGACGGTCGGGTCCACTCCCGCCCCGCCGATCCCGAACGACAAATCCTTCTTCCTGTTCTGCGGCCACAGGCCTTTCCCCCGCGCTAGATGCAGCGCTGGTACCCTATCATAGGCTCTAAAGCGGTGCAAGCCGCACAGCAGGATGCTGAAAAAGTCCGCCAGCGTCGTTCTCACCTCGAAAGCATCCTCAACGGGGACCCAGCCGCCTCACCACTCGGCGGCGCGCACAGACGTGGTGCTCCTTATTCGTCGCACCGTGCGCCCCAGAGGCTACGCGTCCGGTGCTTTCATCGGCTGCGGCCTTGCTGGACGGACCTGTTGAGCATCCCGCGAGGTGTTCGTTTTTTTGTGCGATACGTGTGGGCAATTGAGTGTCCACCGTACCACAATCGTTTTCCACAGCTTGCTAGCCGATTGAAGCCTGTCGAGAACCAGGTATAATGCATGACTAAATTTGTCTGGCCACGAGGGAAGCAATGTCGGAACGGTTTCATACATTGGTTAATTTGATGGCTGCGTTACGTGCGCCGGACGGATGTCCTTGGGATCGCAAGCAAACACATGAGTCATTGAAACCCTATCTGCTCGAAGAAACTTACGAGGTGCTAGAAATCCTCGACCGGCAGGATCGTACCAAACTCCCGGAGGAGCTGGGCGATGTGCTACTCCAAGTGCTCTTTCATAGCCAGATCGCGTCAGAGGCGGGCCGCTTTACGATTGAGGACGTGCTTGAGCAGCTGGCCGACAAATTGATTCGACGGCATCCTCACGTATTTGAACAGGGGGCGTCAGATCTGACCCCGAAGAATGCAGATCAAGTGGTCGCGCGGTGGGAAGAGATTAAACGAACGGAACGACAGGCCTCCGGACAACCAGACTCGGTGCTCAACGGCGTGCCGCAGACTTTGCCGGCTCTTCTGAGAGCCTATCAACTGCAAGCCCGTGCCTCACGCGTCGGCTTCGATTGGACGCATGACGCGAAGGGCTTCGATCAGGTCCTTGGAAAGATTGAGGAGGAAATCCAGGAGCTCCGAGCGGCGATCCGAGCCCCGGCGTCGGATCAGGCAGAGCCCGACGCCAGCGCCGCAACCGCTCGACAAGCGCAGATCGTCGCGGAGTTCGGTGACGTGGTCTTCTCGCTTGTCAACCTTGCCCGTTTCATCAAGGTGAATCCGGAAGACGCCTTGCGCCAATCCGCCAATCGATTCGTCGAACGATTTCAATTCATCGAGGCCCGGGCAGCCGCGTCAGGCCGTGCAGTTGGTGACCTCTCGTTCGTAGAAATGGATCGACTGTGGGATGAAGCCAAAAAGCAGAATCCTGCCACCGTCACCGAGGAACGCCGTCATGAGTGATGAGCCACATCCCTACCAGGAAGGCAAGCGCGCAGGAATTCACCCGCTTATCGTCGTGTTCGTCGTGTTGATTGGGCTCTGGCTGTTTGTATTTCTCATCGTCCCGGGCTCGAAGAACAAGCAGGCCACCGGGACGGAGGGGCCGGCCGGGCCGATCACCGAAGATCCTGAAGCGGCGGCGCTACTTTTCAAAGTCCAGGCTGTCGTTTCAGACATGAATGCCATCAGCCTCTCGGTTCCCCCAGAAGCAACCGACAGCCAAGTCGCCGGACTCTTGAAGCGGTTTAAGCAAGATCGGCTCGCCGGCACCTTGGTCGACCTCCTGCCCCCGACAACGCCTGGCCACAAACTAGGTGACCACGCCGTTGCTGACATCTACATCGTGTCCGATGTCCAGTACGCGCAGGCTGAGGTCATTCGCACCCTGACCCGCGGCGCGCATGCCCCAGGCAATCTCTACCCCCAGGCCGTGCCTTTCGAAGCGGCGATGGAAGCCATCCGTGGGCACTATCGCATCGATCTCAACGATACCGGCAATCCAGACAGCGCGTCCCTCGGTTTCGCTGATGAGTCGGGGGTGCACTCGCGTCAGTATCGAAAAATATTCTGAAGGGCAGGCTGCTGAAAAAGGCCGCCAGCGGCGTTCTCCCCTCGAAAGCATCCTCAACGTAGCCCAGTGGCTACGCCTCCGGTGCTTTCCTCGGCTGCGGCCTTGCTGACGGCCTTTTTGAGCAGCCTGCCGCGATAGTCCAGTATCGAAGCGGCGTTCTCGTTGCCTCCGGTGCAGAAACCAGTAGAATCGATCATCGGGCTGCTCGGCAACATTAATGTTAGGGATACATGTGTGATTGCAAGACCCGGCCCTGCTAGGACCCTGCATCCGATCCTAAGCTTGAGATGTTGAGGGCCAATCGCCTCTTCGGTCTTTTGGGACGACTCAACCTGGCACTTGGTGCTAACCTGATCACTTATGACGCGATTGTCGCTAGGCCTGTGTATTAACGATTGCCTGAACGAGGAATCTTGGAATGTCATCTCACAATAGAATTCCTGATGATCCGACCATCGAGCGAGTTGTACTTGATGTGCTGAGAGAACGATGGGGGCCGCCGCTTTTAGACTGGGTTAAAGCGCGTCTGCTAAACACCCCACGGCGAGAGTTCGAGATGTCTGACAAGATCATCGGCGATGTGTGGGGCGATGGCGATGACGCTAGCTATTTTGCCTCTGAGGTCGAGAAACGATTAGGAATTACCATCCCGTCAACCGAGTGGCTGACGGTGCGCACCATTCAAGACGTCATTGATCTGTTCAAACGTCATCGAGATCGTGCAGCCTAATGCTCTGTGCCGTTCAACCCCAAGAGCCCTTCCGAAAACCGGTTTTGAGAATCCAAAAATTCTCACTTCACGTCGCGCCTTTCTCGCATGTCTCGCACTTCACGCGCAGGTCTGACTACAGTCCCACCAGATTTTTGATTTCTGCTCGTAGCGATTCCTGCTGTTCACCCGCCCAAGCATCGAGTCGTGTGAATAAATGAGCCTGGGGGCCGGTGAAGGGAGGTATGACGGTATCTCGGCGTTCCGATAACATGCCGTCGGCTTCGGCGATGCGGATTTTTTCGTCTGCGATATGCCGAGACAGGCATTTTGAAATCATGAGTTGCTGGCCTGGGGTTCCGACGACGTCCCCTAAAATCTTGCTCCGGACTACGTCCAACTCCTCTGGAATGGCCACCTTCACGCGCACAGCTTGGGCGGTCGGCCAGGATGCCCGCTGGACCGAATAGTCATAGGAAAACACCTGCTCGCGCGGTTCGCGATAGGGGCCTGTCACATCCGTAATCTTCATTCGAGTATCTATCATCATCCCTCGTTTCGAATTAGGCTCGCTTGCCAGACAGATAACGTACTACCCGTTCGGCAGCAAGCGCTCCGTCACGGATACAGTCCGGAATCCCGACTCCTCGATAGCCGGCGCCGGTTAGGATGAGGCCCCCGTAGCGACTGAGTGCTGCTTCAATTTGGTTCAGCCGGTCGAGATGCCCCAACGTATATTGCGGCATGGCCTTCATCCAGCGATTCACTTCCACATATCCCGGCTCCGCCGTCACGCCACACATACTGGCTAATTCTTCCCTGACACGCGCCACCAGGGCTTTGTCATCTAATTGGAGAATCGCCTCTCGCCCGACTCCGCCGACGTAACAACGTATCAACAGTTGATCCGGCGGAGCGCGGTGCGGCCATTTGAGCGATGTCCATGTTGCGGCAATGAGATCGCGCCCTTCTGCTCGCGGGACGATAAACCCAAAGCCCTCAGCCACACTGGACACCGCTGCACGCGGATAGGCCATCGCAATTGTGGCCGTCGAGGCATAGGGAATGAGTTCCAGCAACCCGCCTGCAATGGGCGTGAGCGGGCGTACCAAATCTGCTGACACATAGGCCGGGGTGGCCAGTACAAGACTGTCTACAGACAAGGCCGAGCCGTCGTGGAGAATGACATCGTACATCCAGCGACCGAGCTGATGGGATCGTACCCGTAATGCATCGACGGTGCAGTGTCCCCTGAGCGCGACGCCTTGCTCTGTCAATCGGTGGACGAGGGCGGCGACGAGATCCGACAGTCCATTCTTCAAACTGATGAACATCGTGCGTTTTGGACTGGAGTGCGTGGTAGATGGACCTTCCTTCCGGGACGCCATCATGCCGCGAATCACACTGCCGTATTGCTGCTCCAGTTCGACAAACCTCGGGAAGGTCGCCTGCACACTCATCTGTTCCGCGTCTCCGGCATAGATGCCGGCCATCAAGGGCTCCAGCATTCGTTCGAATGCCTGCCGACCCACGCGCCGCCGGAAGAACGAGGCCAGTGATTCATCCTCTTGCGACCGCTTCACCGGCACGGCCAGATCCATCCCCATCCGGGCGAGCCCCGTCCAACTCAAGAGTCCGCTTCGAAGAAAGGGCCCGAGTTGATTGGGGGTGATGACGACTAATCCTTCAGGCAGTTCATGCAGGCGGCCATGTGAGTAGACTGAGGCTCTCTTGCTGGTCTCGTTGGTGTTGATGAGCTGATCGGTCAGCCCCAATTTGCTGCAGAGTTCGAGGCCGGCTGGTTTCTGAGACAGGAAGGAATCGGGTCCCGCCTCCGTAACAAGATCGCCGACTCGATGGGTGATGATCTTGCCTCCCCAATCGGGTGCGGCATCGACTACCGTGCAGCGGATCGGGATGCCGGCAGCAGCAGCCCTTTCCTGCAGCGCAAAGGCCGTCGAGAGACCGGAGATTCCTCCACCGATAACAGCGACTGTTCGAAGATTGGTCACAAGGTACTGTAGCGAGATGATTCGTGTGTGCCCAGCACAGTCATCAACGTGTCGGCGAGTAAAACAGAATGATTCACCATGCGCGGTATGTTGTCGAACCTATCGTTGACTCAACTTATGCACCATATCGATGGTCGCGGCCACGTGTTCGATCGGTGTCGTTGGGAGGATCCCATGGCCCAAATTAAAGATATGTCCCGGGCGTCCACCGGCTCTACGAAGAATATCTTCGACGCGCCGTTCGATTTCATGCAGCGGGGCAAACAACGCGAGGGGATCGAGATTTCCCTGCACGGCCACGTCATGTCCCACTGTTGCCCAGGCCTCATCGAGATGAATGCGCCAGTCAACGCCGATGACATTCCCGCCCGCTTCTCGCATTTGAGGCAACATGGCTGAGGTGCCGGTCCCGAAGTGAATCATCGGCACACCTTCGTGCTTCAGACCCTCGAAAATCAGTTGGACGTGCGGCATCACATATTCGACATAGTCACCAATCGAGAGGCAGCCCACCCAACTATCGAACAACTGAATCGCCTGCGCGCCGGCCTTGATTTGTCGCCGGAGATAGCCGGTGATCACCCGCGCGAACTTGTCCATAAGTTGGTGCCAGGCCTTCGGCTCGCAATACATCAGTTGTTTGGTCAGGAGATAGTTTCGCGAGCTCCCACCCTCGATTGCATAACTGGCGAGTGTAAACGGCGCCCCGGCGAATCCAATCAGGGGCACCCGCCCGTTTAGGGCGCGCCGAGCTTGACGGATGGCTTCAGCCACGTAGTCGAGTTCACCGCCGTCTATGACGTTGAGCCGGTCCACAGCGGCCTGGTCCCGGATCGGGTTATGGATGACCGGTCCCTCGCCTGCCGCAAACTCCAGGCTCAGCCCCATCGGTTCTAACGGCAGCAAGATGTCGGCGAAAATGATGGCCGCATCGAGCGGAAAGCGATCGATCGGCTGGAGAGTGACCTGTGCCGCCAGTTCGGGTGTCTTGCACAATTCGAGGATCGAATGTTTCGCGCGGAGGGCACGATATTCTGCCATATACCGGCCTGCCTGACGCATAAACCAGACTGGCGTACAATCGACCGGCTCACGCCGGCAAGCTTTGAGAAAGCGATCGTTGATCATGTTCGGCATTCTAGAGACGAGGGGGCGAAGGTGTCAATTCGCAATGAGGCGGGCGCACGTCGATGGGCAATCGTGACGGGGTCTGTGCGACCTGTCGTCAGTCCCGTTGGGTTCAGCGTAGGACAAACCAAAAAATCCACATATGGAAATAGTCGAGGTTGACAGGGTAGGAAGCTCTCTACTAGACTGCCCAATCCCGCTGGGAGTATGCAGTCAACGCATCAACGAGGTAGACAGGGAGGCCCGAATCCGGATGGCGAAGAAAACGGAAAAAACGGCAAGTGAGTCGGACGAAACCAGACTGAAAAAGAAGGTGGCGGCGAAAGTGGCTGAGAACAAGAGTCCCAAAGGGGATGAAGCCCTTCGATCGTTACAGAAGCGGTTGCGTCGGACACAACGGAAACGGCGGGCGTTAGCGCTGCGCAAGAAAAACTCTGCGAGCCAGAAGACGGCTGCTCCTGCCGCGAAGTAGATTTCCTGCCCAGCAGTTGACGGGCCAGTGAATCTTTAAGCTTGGGACGAATGGAACCATCACGATCCACAGAAGCGGGTGCGGCCCCTGCTGTAGCCGACACGGTGACCGATGCCTTGACTGATCAGGTGGCGGCGGAGTTTACGGGAGAACAGCCGGTACCGGTTGAGCCGACAGCGGAATCGACCGAGCAAGTCGTCCTTGAAGAAGAGAAGGTCAAGGACGAGATCGAGATCCAGATTGATCTGCTCAAGGATTCCGACTGGGTGGTTCGTCGCGAGGCCGCCATCACGCTCGGGGAAATGGGCGATGAGCGTTGTGTGGAGCCGCTGGGTCGTGCGTTGCGCGACGGCGACTGGCAAGTCCGGGAAGTGGCCATCGAGGGATTGGGGCAGATCGGCTCTCCAGCCGTCGAACTGTTGGTCAAGCTGCTCCGCGATTGGGACGTGCGGAAGTACGCGATTGCCGCCTTAGGGAAGATTCGCGACGAGCGTGTGCTGGATCCGCTCATGCTGCAGCTGCGGAATGACGAATTTAAAGACGATGCGCTCAACGCGTTGGTTGATCTGGGCCAACCGGCGTTGCCACGATTGGTCGCCGCGTTGAAAGACAAAGATGAGAATGTTCGGAAGCAAGCGGTGTTGGCCTTAGGGCGGATCAAACATGCTGAGGCGATCGACCCGCTGATTGACATGCTCGCCGACAGCGATTGGTTTACGCGCTTGACCTCTGCGGCGGCACTTGAGGCGATCGGCGACGACCGGGGTCGAGAAGCGATCAAGCCATTGATGAAAGATCCGGATATGGTCGTACGGATGCGGGTGGAACGGATTCTTGCGAAGTGGAAAAAGAAACAACCTGCCGCCACATAGTGAGGTTGTGAGTGGGATAATAATATCCCGCAGGCTGTTCAAAAAGATCATCCAGCAAGGCCGCAGCGAGCGAAGACCGGAGACGTACCCCAGGGGTACGTTGAGGATCTGAACGATGCGAGAACGCTGCTGGTGGACTTTTTCAACAGCCTGCAGGTTACTTGTTCAGTTGCCGGTCTATCTCCCTCTGAATTTCGTCGAGTTTCTTGATCGACACCGATTTCCCCATCGACACATCCAGTCTCACTTCTCGAAGCGTTCCGGTCAGTGCCCGCATGGCGAGGATCGATTCATCCTGCTTCGCGCCCTTCGTGGCATTATCCAGCATGTCGGCCGCCTCGCCGAGTTGCTTGGCCGCTTCCTCAAGATGTGTATCGAACAGTTCCGACTTCGCTTGCACCACCCGTGACTTGGCGTCGAGGAGTCCTTGCCGCCTGCGCAGGTCTCTTTCGATTCCCATCGTCATATCGAGGATATTGCGGGACGTGTCTTTGAGCGACTGTTGTAGGTTTGAGACCGTGTGTTGCAGCGTGCCGACTGGACGTTGGCCGAAGTAAAATCCAAGACCGAACGATGCGGCGGTCAGGATCAGAATGGCAAGAAACTTCCACATGACATTATTTCTTGGGCTGACGCATTTTGGGAGCGGGCATAGAACGGCGGAGTTGTTGGAGCAGACTTCCTGCTGCAGCAAGTCTGACGGCGACATCCGAGTCTTGCAAGGCTATTTTGAGCAACGGCATCACTGGTGCGCCGGTGGTGCCTAAAGCTTTCGCCGCAAAAAGACGTGGTTGTGGCTGTTTGTCTTGCAGAAGTGTCTGCAAGATTGTCACGGCTTCTTTGTCAGCGGTCACCCCGAGCGCATGGGCCGCCGCTGTTCGGATCGAGGGGTCCGGATGCTTGGCCAAGTCTGCGGCGAGCGCAATGGCTGATGTATCGCCCAACCTCAGTAATCCCTCTACCGCGCTGGCCCGTACCTGCATACTGGCATCGCGCGTAAGCGCCCGCAGCAATGGGTGATTTTCTCGAATGCCTAGCTTCCCAAGACTTTGGGCTGCGACGGCACGCACGCGCGCAATGTCATCTCCGAGCGCATGGGTGAGCGGAGCCACACCACCGGCTTGTCCGTAGTCTCCCAAGGCGCCGGCGGCGAACGCGCGGACCGATGGTTCTGGATCATACACACCCTGGCTCAGGACCGACAGACTCGATGGGCGCTTCAAGCGCCCCAACACTCCCAACGCTGCCATGCGGACATCGGGTTCGGGAAGTGTCGCTGCTCCGGTAATATCGGTCAGCATATCCTGTTTACCAAGCCTGTACAGCGCCGCAGAGGCGAACACACCTTCCGGCCCGTCGTCTCTTCTTGCGACGTCGATGAGGTAGGGCATGATGTCGGTGACGTTGGCTTCACTGAGCGCGTTCATGGCGGCAATTCGCACAGGTGGGGTGGCATCGCTCAGCGCGCGTCGCAAAGGGCCGGATTTCCCTGCGAGTCCGGCTTTACCGATGGCGTCCGCGGCACGAGCACGCACGAGGACCGAGCTATCGAGGAGGCCATCTTCCAGGACGGCCTGTATGTCTGAGAGGCCGAGTTCCGCCAGGATCGTATAGGCCTCGATTCGCACATGTTCTTGCGGATCACGGACATGGCTGGTGAGAAAGCTGAGGGCCAAGGGGCGGAGCAGGGCGGGATCGTCCGGCTGACCCGTAGGAATGAGCCGCTGATAGAGCGTGAGGGCTTCTTCTGGCCGCCCCAGCTTGAGAGAACTCTGGAAGGCGAGGCGGATGAGCGGCTTGGATGCTGTGGTTTCGGGTGGAATCGAATACCAGAACTGTAAGACGTGGTCGTATTCGGCGCGGTTGAATGCGGTTGTGGCCTCCTGTTCGAGGGTTGGGCCGGTCGGCGCCGAAGGCGCGGCTGCTATAGCCGGTGGCAGGCTGACGACGATGGTTTCGAGGGTGAGCAGTAGGAGGAGCAGTAGACGTGTGGTGCTGTCGCGACGGGGTCTCTCACCCACGTGAAAGGTGACACAGGAAAGGTGACATGTATAATGACCAAGTCCATTCCCGCTGTCACATTTCACGTCTAACGTTTCACGTCTCACGAATCGCTGGTTACCATGTTGAGGGTGCACGGACCATGGCCGGTGCGTATAGATTGTCGACATACTCCTTGACCATCCGTTTGGTGCAGAAGCGGGGGGCGTTGGTCCGAAGGTTTTCTTTCATGAGCTGCAACCAGCCGCGGGGGATCCCGTCGAGGTCTCGCCGATAATAAAGGGGAATGGCTTCTTGTTCCAACATGCGGTAGAGCTGTTGGGCGTCATGCTCGTCCTGGGCCTGAATGTCTTGGTTCCCGACCAAGGGTTCAATGCCCCATCCGTTGGCGCCGTTGTAGCCTTCTTTCCACCATCCATCAAGCACGCTCAGGTTCATGACGCCGTTGAGCGCCGCTTTTTGGCCGCTCGTTCCGCTCGCCTCCAAGGGAAAACGCGGGGTGTTGAGCCAAATGTCGACTCCTTGGACGAGGAACTTCGCCATGTGCATATCGTAATTTTCCAGGAACGCCACATGGCCACCCAACTTATGATCGTCGCAAAAGCGCAATACTTCATGAATGAAGTAGCGGCCTGGTTCATCAGCCGGGTGGGCCTTGCCGGCAAAGATCAATTGGACGGGGCGCCATTGGTTATGGAGCAACTGTTTCAGCCGTTCGAGATCCCGGAACAACAAGGTCGCCCGCTTATAGGTGGCAAAGCGCCTGGCGAAGCCGATGGTGAGCGCTTCGGGGTCGAGCAGCGTGCCTCGCGTGATGACCTGCGAGGCTTGGAGATGTCCCTGCATCCAGCCGCTCCTGGCACGTTCTCGAATAAAGCTCATGAGTTTGCGTTTCATGGTTTGGCGTACGGCCCAGAGTTCCTGGTCTGGGATATCCGAAACTCGTTGCCACATGGCCGTGTCATCGCATTTCTCCGCCCATTCTGGGCCGAGATATTTGCCATATAATTGGTTGAGTTCCGGTGCAATCCACGTCGGTGCATGGATGCCGTTGGTCACGCTGCGGATCGGGACTTGTTCGATCGGAAGGCCGGGCCACAGATGGCGCCACATCTCTCGCGAGACCTGCCCATGTTCACGACTGACCCCGTTCACGTGCGCGGCCAGCCGGATGGCGAGTGCCGTCATGTTGAAGCCGTGTCCCTGGGATTCGGGGGTGTCGCCCAGGCGAAGAAAATCTTCACGCGAGAGGCTCAATTGCTCCCAATATCCGGCAAAGTACCGATCCATGAGGTGATGGGGAAATACATCGTGGCCGGCCGGTACTGGTGTATGGGTGGTAAACACCGTGCTCTGCCGGACCATTTCACAGGCGTCCGCGTGCGTCGATCCCTTCTGGATCAATTCGCGAATGCGCTCCAAGGTGAGGAAGGCGGAGTGGCCCTCATTGGCATGCCAGACGGTTGGGGCAATGCCCAAGGCACGAAGCATACGGACACCGCCGATACCCAACAGATATTCCTGACAGAGGCGCATCTCCTGGTCGCCGCCATAGAGTCGAGCTGACAGGGCTCGATTTTCAGGACTGTTCTCGGGGACGTCTGTATCGATGAGATAGAGGGGCACCCGCCCGACGAGGACTTTCCAGACCGCTGCCGCCACGACCCGGCTACCGATTTCCACCGTCAGCCTGCACGGGTCTCCTGATGGGGTGAGGGCCGGATGAATCGGCGACTCTGCTTGATTGAACGGGGCATAGGCTGCTTCCTGCCAACCCTCTGGCGTGATCCGTTGCCGGAAATATCCTTGCGGGTACATGAATCCTATTCCGACCAGGGGCACACCGAGATCGCTGGCTTCCTTGCAATGGTCTCCGGCGAGAATGCCCAGACCCCCGCTATAGATGGGAATGGACCGGTGCAGACCGAATTCAGCAGAGAAGTAGGCGATGGTGGGAGATTTCAAATCGCTGTGCTGTGTTTTAAACCAACTGTGTCCGTTCTGACGGTACTCGTCGAACATCTTCAGGGCGGCAGAATAGAGCCTCACATACGAGGGATCTTCAGCAAGATGCATGAGTCGGTCCGGCCTGACTTTGGCGAGTAGTTCCACCGGGTTGTGGTGGGTCAATACCCAGAGAGTCGGATCGATGTGTTCGAACAGCCTGCGGGCCTCCGGAGTCCAACTCCACCAAAGGTTCTGCGCCAATTCCTTGAGACGTGAGAGCCCGGATGGAATGGCTTGTGGCGATGTATCTGCTGTCTGAGGGATATCCACTTAACCTCCTCGTTACTGGTATCGAAGTTGGTGTTGTCGTCACCCGTGAAGCGTATCTCGTGAAGCGTCGTTCGTCCGGGAGTGGAGTTGCTGGTTTCTAGTTTCAGGTTTCAAGTTGTCAGGAACCATCCACTGAAAACTTGAAACTTGCAACCTGAAATGCTTGAACGAGATACGCTTCACGAACGACGAGGATGAGCGATTAGGCGTGACCGGCCTTATGCCAGGTTGTCCATTCGTCCGAGAATGCCACGGAAGCATATCGTTCGCCAAGTATTTTCGCCACTCGATTCATCAGTTTGGCGATTCGTTGGATATCTTCCGGAGGAAGATCTTGCCGAAATCGAGGGTGTAGCCCCCACCTGGTTTCCACTTCTTCACCGGCGACAGTTGACATCACGCTCACCAACGTAATCTCGGCTCCCGTCGGACCTTGAGGCTCTGGTACCGGGGTGAGTTGTGGCGGCGCTGACGGCAGGTGGGTTTCCACGGATGTGGCAGCCCCGACTGCGGCAACCGGAGGGGGATCTCCGGCCAGAATGGCCTTGATGGCCGGAATGACGGCGCTCGCACAGAGCGATGCGGCAGAGGACACCTGCGCATTTCCTGCGATTCCCATCGAGTCGGCGACGCGTCCGCCAAAGTCCTTCAACATCTCGTCCCTCACGGGATTCTGCTCGGTGACGAGGAACCGGTATCGCTCATAGGTTTGCCGACTCTCCGCCACCGCCGCCCCGACGGTGAGCATCACTTCCATTTGGTCGGCGCCGGAACCGAATGCTGGCTCTAGGACATTTTTCAACTGCACGGTGACCGCGTCCTCGAGACTATCCATGAATTGAGGCTGTGTTTTGATCGGGAGATACAACGCGGAGAGCCGGTCGGTCAGATTAAACATGACCTTGAGAAACTCAAGGTAGATATCCCACTCATCGTGTCGTTTCAATTTCAACGCTCGCTCCGGGGCGTTCCGTTTCATGACGGTCACGGATTCGCCTGCGACGGCCAGTAGGAGTTCGGCGAGTTGGCGAAGCTGCAGTTGGTGTTGCTGGTTGGTAGTTGCCATAGAGTTCTCCTGTCAGGATGCTGAAAAAGTCCGTCAGCATCGTTCTCGCATCGTTCAGAGGCTCAACGTACCGAAGCGTACGCCTCGCCTCCTTGCTCGCTGCGGCCTTGCTGAACGGCCATTTTAAGCATCCTGAAGCGATTGGAACATCAGCGCCATTCTGGAAAATCCCACGGTGCTTTGGTAAATGCACCGAGTTTTTCCGGCGCATGTTGGTTCGTGCGGGATTATAACGGAGATGCGCTCGGCGATCAAAGAAACAGTTTCATCAATTGCTTGTCGGTACAGCACCTCGCAGGTACGATTGCTTGACTGGATGTTGAAAAAGACCGCCAGCATCGTTCTCGCCTCGAAAGCATCCTCAACGGGGACCCAGCCGCCTCACCACTCGGCGGCGCACACAGACGTGGTGCTCCTTATTCGTCGCACCGTGCGCCCCAGAGGCTACGCCTCCGGTGCTTCCATTCGGCTGCGGCCTTGCTGGACAGTCTTTTTGAGCATCCTGCGGTGTTGAATGTTGAATTGTGCGATCGATAAGGAGATTGCGATGCAAAAATCCAGATACAGTTTTTCATTCGTTGTTGGGTTGCTGGCGTTGGTGGGGCTATTTGGCTGCAGTCAGGAGACGTCGGTGGAGAAGACGAAAGCTGCGGCTGCTTCCGGCAGTGCGGCGACGCAGGCAGCAGGACAGGCCGCGGTGGATGCGATACAGACTCCGATGGATCAGGCCCGCCAGACCGAAAGTGTGTTGGGGCAGTCAGCTGAGCAGAGGGCCGCTGGGGCCAAGAAATCGACGGAGTAGCAGGGGAAAGGGTGGTCTGGTTGGCCCCCTGTGTTTACGGCGGAACCCCCACGATGAAGCAGTGGTCGCTCGGGGAAAGGTTGCACTGCAACGCGACTGAGGTTGGGCGGGTGAGTGAGAAAGTTGACGCAGTTAGGAACCAGGCCAGGCCACCTCTTGAGGGCTGGTACGGTTGTACTTGGAGTTAGAACTCAAGATGAGATTCTGAACAGAGTTCTCACCCTGGAGGTTATCAGGGCAGCAACAAGGGGCGGTGAGTCGATCCAGGTTGAGTCAGGGCGGGGACACCTGCCTGGAAAGTCGGGTTGGCCGGTGGCTCAGGTGGCAGGGGAACTTAAGATGATGGACGATGTGCGATGCCAGCCTGTGGAGCGCGTGCATGCGGCTGACTATCCGCGCGCGGGTGCACGCTCAGCGCCTGAATTTATGCGGCGATTGAGCTGAGGCGTCGTTGGCGCTGACCAACGATATCCAACGCTGCGACGCGGTAGGTTTCAGCGAGGGTAGGGAAATTGAAGATATTCTCGACAAATGAGTCAACGGTGGCCCCATGCTGAAGCGCCATCTGGCCGAGATGAATCAATTCCGTCGCGCCTTCTCCGATAATCTGAACACCGAGGAGGTATTCGCCTGTTGGATCGGCCACCATCTTCAGTAAGCCGTCGCGAATATCTGAGATCTGGCCGCGGGCGATCTCGTTAAATTTTGCCCGGCCAATCATGACCTCTCGATATCGTTTTAGGCCGGCTGCTTCATCCAGTCCGATACTGGCCATCTCTGGAATGGTATACACTCCGGTCGGAATGATGTCGGCTGATTGCCCCACAGGGAGACCCAGGGCATGGCATACAGCCCGGCGGCCTTGTTCCATGGCCGAGGAAGCTAGACCGGGGGGACCGATGAGATCGCCGACACCGTAAATGTTGGGAATGGCCGTCTGGCAATGTTCATTGACGGCCAGCGTTCCCTTTTCAGTGACGATCAAGCCGGTCGTGCTGAGATTGAGATCTTCAATATTTGCCTGTCGCCCCAAGGCCACGAGCATTTTATCACCTGTGAATACCTGCCCGTCCTGGAGTGTCGTCACGACCTGAGAGATTCCATCCCACCGGACGTCTTTGATGGCCTGTTTCCCGCTGTAGCGGCCGCCAGCTTGCTCAAAGCTTTGCACAAACATGCGAACGAGTTCCGCATCGAAAAATTGAAGGGGACGATCAGCCCGATCGATGATCGTGACCTGTACGCCGAGCGCGGCAAAGATTGATGCATATTCCAACGCAATGATGCCCCCGCCCAATACCGTCAGGGAACGTGGCAAGTAAATCATAGAAAGAATTGAATCACTGTCGAGAATATGTTCATGGTCGATTGGAATGTCGACCGGGGCGCGAGGCCGCGATCCTGTGGCAATGATGATCGTGTCGGCGCTGAGGGTTTGTTTCATGCCGTCGATCGTGAGCATTTCAATCAGGCTATCGGAGCGGAACTGGGCGCGGCCATGGAACAACGTGACGCCATTGCGTGTCAACTGGTTCATCATATAGTCGCCATGTGATGTGACGACCTCGTCCAAGCGTTGCATCAGTGTGGCGACCAAGATGCTCGAAGGGATTGCAGCGTTCGGCGAAATTGCAGATCGTTTCATCCGGCCCAGTTGCAGTGCACTCTCGCGAAGCGTTTTGCTCGGGATCGTTCCCCGGTATACACAGCCTCCGCCGACACCTATCTCACGTTCGATCACCGCAACGTGCTTGCCTGCTTTGGCGCCTTGGATGGCAGCCTTTTGGCCGGCTGGACCGCTTCCGATCACGACAATGTCATAGTGGAGCACTGTACTCATTGTGCCATCGTGTCCACGAGACTGAGGATTTTCTCTTTGAGCCCGAGCAATGTGTCAACATCGTTCGGGTAGAGATTGAGATCGGCAAAGACGCTGTGATCGCGAAGCGTGCTGTCATCGTAGGAATCGGGAACGAGTAGGTAGGTGGCCAACCGGTCTGCTAGACAGGTCATCATCGCCTCCTGGCGGTGTGTAGGTGTGTGTTCATAGACCCCATAGTAGGCGATGGCCTCAGCCACCTGTGGGGGTAAGGCCCATTCAACCGCAATCACGCTGCCTACGCGAGCATGATAGCCGTCAAGGAATGCCTGGATGCCATCTGGCCCAAGGGGGACATGGAGGTCTGCGGCAATGGCCGTGACGGTCTTGAGCACGACCGGCTTTCCCACCGCATGCAGGAGTCCGCAGAGGTAGGCGCTTTCTACGTTATAGCGGCGCATGCGTGCGATCTCTTTCGCGTAGGCTCCGCTGGCCAGCGCGTGCCGCCAGAGCTGCCGGATGTCCGCTTCATGTCCTGGAATCTTGACGGCCGCGCTCTTCAGAGAAACCGTGACGGCGATCTCCGACAGCTGATTCACGCCGAGCATGGCCACGGCATGTTGGAGCGAGGCAATCGGAGTCCGAGGCATATAGGCGGGCGAGTTGGCTATCCGTAACACATGTGCAGCCAGGGCTTGGTCTTGGTGGATCAAGGCAGACAAACGGGCTGCATCCGCTGAGGGATCATGGGCCAGGGCCATAACCCGGCCAGCGACTTGCGGCAGGACCGGAAGCTCGATTCGATCCTTATCGATCCGCTCGACTAAGGCCTGTTCGATCTGTTCAGGCATTTCCACGTTGTGAGGGGCATGTACCGCGGTGTCCATATTGGAGTCGATCCCTGATGCCGATTGGTGTTCACGGGAGGTCAGTACACTCTCTTGTCGGTAGGATGTTGAGAAACCTTTACTCGCATGACTCATCAACACTTCTGAGGCGTTCAGCGATCTATGGCCATTGATCATGAGCGGTGAATCGGGTAATGGAAGATATGCATGGGTCCGACGCTTTGATGGGCTTCACCTATTCAACGGGTTCAGGAATTCTTGTCGAACGACGAACGAAAAGAGCACCCATGGTTTGAAAGGTCACCTCAGTGAGACGGAGCGTAGATTCGCCGGACGGTTCAGTGTGGCTCCTAGCAAGTCTATCTACGTAAGGCACGATGCGTCCGGTTCTCCTACATGACTCGACCTGTTTCTCTGCCTGTATTGCCTACAGTCACACATAGAGCCACTTGGCTCATTGAAAACGACAGGAGGAAATAGTATGGTTCCGAACAATTGTGTGCGGGTCTGATTATGAGGTGTGCCGTTTGATAGCTCTTCACTCCTTCCGCTCTCACCCGTTTCGTTGGGTGTTGTCTCCTCGTCTGGTTGCCCGGCTCAAACAGGTGCTGTGTAGTTGACCAGTCGGTCGTGTGGTGATGCACTGACGCGATAGATCGAGATGTCTGTACAGTCTGATAATAGTGGTGAGAGAGGACGTTCATGCGCAAGGGTAATAAGAAAACAATTAGCATCCTAATCGTAGACGATCATGAAATCGCTCGAGAAGGATTGCGAACGATACTGGATCGATATGATGATATCGCTGTGGTCGGTGAAGCAGCGACCATGAAAGATGCGATAGCAGAATCCTGCCGCCTGAAGCCGGATGTGGTCTTGATGGACGTCCGACTGTCCGGTGAGAGCGGAGTGGATGCCTGCCGCGCGATCAGAGAGTGCTGTCCTGCCACGCGTGTCCTGTTTCTCTCTTCCTATGAAGACGATGAAGCGGTCCTCGCCGCGGTCTTTGGTGGGGCGTCTGGCTATCTATTGAAACAAATAAACGCCGAGGGACTCATGCTCGCCATTCATGCTGTGGCCCAAGGGCAGTCGATTCTCGATCCGGCCATTACTCAACCTGCCTTGACCCGTATGCAATTGCAGAAAGAACAGGCATTAGAGCCTCAACGGACGACCCTCTCGGCTCAGCAACAGCGTGTCCTTGCACTTATCGCCGAGGGTAAAACGAATAAGGAGATCGGGTCATCGCTTGAACTGAGTGATAAGACTGTCAAGAACTATGTCCGGTTCATTTTTCAGAAGATGAAGGTGACCCGGCGCGGTCAGGCTGCGGCCCTTTTCATTCGCGATTCCGCATCAGTGAAACGATCAGTTGGCTACCGTAAGGATGAGTAAAGTCTTCTAACCGCCACAATCGAAAATTCCTGAAACCTCGAACTTCTAGCCTCGAACCTTCATTCCTTTTGCTTGCCCCGCTGGTCTCGTATTGTCCGCACGATGGTCTGTCGCATTGGCAGAGCACTCTTGGTCGTCATAAAGAAGCATCGATGCAAACGTGCCCATGAGTGAAGTCAGGCTATTGCCTAAAACGTGTAGTCTTCATGATAGGCCTGAATAGAGCCTGATGGTCCATCATTGCAGGGCACTATTGCTCTCTATAGATAGAGCTGAAATGTCGTGCACCATGAGGGTCATTAGGCACTTTCCGATATGGGAATCTCTTGTACGCTTAGTAGCGATGCGATGTGTATATTCACGACAGCGGGAAGTGATGCGAACGGCTATGAGGACCCTGCAAGTGCGCCGATTCTCCCATCTCGTCTTGTTTCGGACTCATATTCCAGAACTTTATAGAGGGGATGCAGTATGAATGTGTTGTCTATTCTTGTGGTCGAAGACGACGAAGGCCTACAGAACCTGCTTCGGCGACTGCTGACTCGGGAAGGCCATCGGGTTACGGTTGTCGGAAGTGGGCAGGAGGCTCTTCGTGTGGTCCAAGAAATTCCCGTGCATGTGATGATGGTGGATCTGAAACTGCCTGATATCGATGGCGTGGCGGTCCTCGAGCGTGTCCTCAAGATCGACTCCAAGGTGCTCGGGATTATGATGAGCGGGTATGGCTCAATTGACTGTGCCGTCAAGGCCATGAAGGCCGGAGCCGTCGACTTTCTGACAAAACCATTTGAGAACGAAGGCGTCGTCGCCTCGATCAACAAAGCCTTGGAGGTGCAGCGCTGTCGGAATTCCGCACAATTATCCCGGAAGGCCGTCCGGGAGCACTATCGGCTAAAGCAGTTTATCGGCACGAGTGAACCGATCCGGCGTGTCATCGAGTTTGTGACGAAGGTCGCAGACTGCAACAGCACCGTCCTGATCCAAGGGGAGAGTGGAACGGGGAAGGAGTTGGTCGCGCGGATGCTGCATTTCCATGGTGAGACAAAAGATCGCCCGCTCGTTCCGGTCAATTGTGGCGCAATTCCTGAGAATCTGCTCGAGTCTGAGCTGTTCGGACATGAGAAGGGGGCGTTTACCGGTGCCGCACATGCGCGAATTGGCCGTTTCGAGTTGGCGCATGGTGGGACAATCTTCCTCGATGAAATTGGTGAGTTAAGTCTCGGCTTGCAAGTGAAGTTGCTTCGAGTGCTGCAAGAGAGGTCGTTTGAACGAGTGGGAGGCACGAGAACGATTGATGTGGATGTTCGCGTCATTGCGGCGACGAATCAGGATCTCGAGTTGGCCGTGCAGCAGAAGCGTTTTCGGGAGGATCTGTATTATCGCCTGAATGTCATCCCGGTTACCGTTCCACCGCTGAGAGAACGACGAAGCGATATTCCTGAACTCGTACGCCATTTCTTGGAGCGATTGAATCACGGCAAGCAGTTGGCTTCGACCGGCTGTTCCACGGATGCCATGGCCCGGTTGATGGACTATCATTGGCCAGGAAATATTCGAGAGCTGGAGAATATGATTGAACGCCTCGCAGTGCTGAGTCAATCGGGGATGATCGAAGTATCGGATCTGCCGGAGCGTCTCCAGCGCCGTTCGGTCGCGACTGAACAGATGACACCCCATCTGATCAGCTTTACCGATCAAGGTGTGAACTTGTCCCAAGAGATCGAACAGTTTGAAAATCGATTAATCGTCGGCGCGCTTCGACAAGCCAATGGGATTACGAGCAAGGCGGCGCAGTTGCTCCAAGTAAACCGCACAACCTTAGTTGAGAAGATGAAACGAAAAGGGTTCGCTCCGAAGAATCAGGGATGCCCTGCCTTCTAGCCGTATAGTCTGGACGCGCCTCACTCCCTGATCTTCAGGCGAGAGACAAAGCGCGGACTATCTTCTCTCTCCCACCGTGCAGCTCGCTCCTTGCCGGAGTTCAGACGATTATTCCACGCACCGTCATGAATCATGTGAACGTCACGCTCCCGTTCGTCAATCGATTGACGAACACAGTGGCGATGCGTCGGATGTTTGACGAGTTTAAGCACGACATCGCGCGCCTGTTGAAAGTTCTCTCATCTGGCACACAGTTATTCACTCGATTTGAAGGGCATGGAAATTGCTGAACCTGATTGTGTCTATGAGAAGAAGCGTGACATATATTTTGTTGGCCCTGTATGTGTGCGCGCAGAGTGCTGCCGGGCATGTCGCCTGTGCAGCTGCGCCGTACTCGTCGGAGGCGACATCTCCAGAAGGGAGTTCGCGAACAGTCTCTCCACGGATCGCATTGCCTGATGATGGGCCCATCTATGATCGAACCATGGAGGGTCCTGGTGTCGCACAATTCCAAGAAGCGGTGAAGGCCTTTACTCGTGGGCAGTATGCGGCGGCTCGCGCAGGATTTTCAGCGCTTGACACACTTGATTCCTCCAGTCCGCTGATCCCTCCCCTGAAGGCGTTCTTAGCCGAACTCACCCTGCTTGAACACCCTTCGGACCATGCGCGAGGAGAGGCGGTTACGCTCTATCGCGGCATCATTGGCTCATACCCGAAGAATCCCAATGCGTTCCGGGCACACTGGCGGGTTGGTGACTTGTATGCGGACATGGGATGGCTCAGAGACGCCGTGACCGCGTATGAATATGCGCTTTCCCGCGAGCTGCCTCGTCATGATGCGGATCGGACGTTGCTCGCGTTGGGCAGCGTACTTGGGGAGCTGGGACGATTGGCAGAAGCTGCGCGGGCATTCGGTGTGGTTCGGGAACGCGCGATTGACGATCGTCTTGTCGTGAGGGCTACGTTGGATCAGGCCAACGTCCTGTATGCCCAGCAACGCAAGCGAGATGCATTACCACTGTACGATTTTTTGTATCGGCGTTGGCCGAATACACTGAAATACAATCCTGATGCCTTGCAGCAGTATGGTGATGCCCTTTTTGACAATCAGGAGCTGAACAGAGGCCGTGAAATCGATCTGCTCCTGTTCAACCTCTTTCCGTCGCACCGACATGCGGGAACGGTTCTCGTCCGTCTTGGAGACAGTCATAGCCGACTTGGTCTGCACACACCGGCAGAGCTTTTTTACACCGTCGCTCAGACAGCGTATCGAGATACGGCGGCAGCGGTCGTTGCCCGCATGCGCCTAGCACGGAATGAACAGGAAATTGCGGCGTCGGCAGGAGAGAGCTTATTGCGTAAGAAGGTGGAAGGCATAATGAGGGGGAGCAGCTCATCGTATTTGGAGTCATCAGAGGGCGAAAGGCTTTATCAGGCGATCGCTCTCAGTCACCAGGGTGACAGGCTCGGCAGCGAGGCGCTCGTTCGCTTGGCGGAGCACTATGAATTGCGCGGTGACCCACCACGCGCTATCCAGGTGTATCAAGACGTCACTCGTCGGGCGGGTGTCGTTGCGCATGATCCCTGGCCGTCTGAGGCGGGGCTCCATCTGGCCGCGATCTTAAAACCCCAGTTGGAAACGGCTATCAAGAACAAGAACGATGTTCAGGTGCTCACGCTCTTTCATAGTCACGGGCGGGATCCGGAGCAACATTATGCCGGGACACAGACATTGTTGGAGGTGGCCGACACGCATCGCCGGCTTGGTTTTTCACCTGAAGCCGTACGGCTCTATCAAACATTGGTTCGCAATCGGAAGATGGCTTCGCTCCACGAGGCGGCGCTCGCCGGCTTGGGAGAAAGTTATTTAGACCAGTCTGACCCAGAGGCCGCCAGGAACGTATTTGAAAGTTTCCGGCTTCACTATCCCAAAAGTTCGCGTTCTACGCGAGTCTCGAGCCAATTGACGACGGCCATGCTGGAACAGGGAGACCGTCGAAGTGCCATCCGTATCATGCGGCACTGGACGCGGGCGCATCCCCATGATCCCGCGCATCGTTGGATGTATGTGGCCCTTGCGCGGGCGTTGGCGGAAGATCAGAAACCAGAGGAGGCCGCCGCGGCATTCGAGGAAGCATTGAAACACAACGCACTCAATAGGCCTCAGGATCTTCGACGGTATGCCGACCTACTGTTTCAACTGAACAAGCCTGAACGTGCCACGGATCTTTACCGACAGGTACTGAAGTCCAGACCTGATCCCATGGAGACTGAGTGGGCGCAGGTACAGATCATGCTCAATTCAGGGGGCAAGAACCGTACAAATGGCCGCCAGACGGGCGAGCGTGCGGACGCGGCATTTCAAGACCCGCTATTCCAACGTGCTGCTGGCGCCATGCAGATAGGTCTCAAGTCGGCCATTGGGGATACAGGGAGATAACCTCATGAATGCACACCATGCCGTAGTGACCACTGATAGCGATTTATTGCACCAGGCATTTCAGAGTTTCGACGATGCCGCCGTGACCTTGCAACAGTCCTATCAGACGTTGACCACTCGATTGGAGCAGCTTGATGTCGAACTGGCCGATCGCAACGAGGCGCTTGGAAAAAATTTGCGCGTCAATGAAGAACTGCGTGAGCATTTGACGGCGATTGTCGAGTCTCTCTCGACGGGTTTACTGGTGATGGATACCGAAGGAATAATTACACGGTGTAACCAAGCGGGTGAGCAACTCCTCGGGCTGCCGCGTGAGCAGATTGTCGGCTGCTCCTTAGTCGCCTGCCTCAAGGACGCCCAACTGGACGGTGATGTGTATCCCCTGACGACGCGACAGGGCGCGGCCGTGTCGCTCTCCCAACGCGCCCTGCACACGAGCGAAGGACGTCATGCCGGACGTGTTCTCCTGATTCAGGATGTGACGGCGGTTCGAGAACTGGAGGATCGGCTGCAGCGCCGTAATCGGTTGGCGGCCATGGGTGAGATGGTCGGGCGGATTGCTCACGAAATTCGGAATCCCCTTGGCAGTATCGAACTGTTTGCATCGATGTTGCGCCGTGATTTGTACGGCCTTCCTTCACTACGTGGATACGCGGAACATATCTCATCGTCTGTTCACATGATGAATCGTCTCTTGACCAATCTCTTGCTCTATACCAAACCCGATTGCTCACATGGGGAGTGGCATGAGACGGAAGGATTGATGGTCGAAGCATTGACGCTGGCGGCCCATGCCGTTGCACAGACCAAGATCGACATTCGTCTGGATGTGAATCCTCATGCATCTCGGATGTGGTGCGACGCGGGGCAAATGAAACAAGTGCTCCTGAACCTCATTCTCAACAGTATCCATGCCATGTCAGGTGGCGGAACGCTGACCCTATCGGCAACCCTCACAGAGGAGCAGACGCCAGGAAGGGGGGCGTTTCGTCTTTCGGTCTCAGATACCGGCGTCGGCATTCCTGCGGCACAGCGATCAAGAATATTCGATCCATTTTTCACCACACGGGACGAAGGGACGGGGCTCGGGTTGGCCATCGTCCACGCGATTGTTGAAGGGCATCGGGGACGGATCGACGTGGAGAGCGTGGAAGGGCGCGGTACGACGTTTACGATGGTGTTCCCGCATCCTTGCGAAGAGAGTCGCACCGGGAGGCGAACATTGACTGCGCGTGATTGTGGAGGTGAGGCCGACAACCCCATCATGATCGACGCGCACCACTTTATTGAAGAGGAGACCTCTGCATGAGCGAACAGGACACAGGAGGTCATGTGGCGGATATTCCTGAGCAAGCCGAGCGCGTGTTGATCGTCGATGACGACTCATCCATGAGGACCGCCCTTATGGAGTCTGTCCGTCGTTTGGGCTTTGACGTGCAAGGTGCGATCGATGGCGTCGATGCCGTAGACCGTGTCGGCCGCTATAAGCCCTGGTTGGTGGTGACCGATCTGAAGATGCCGCGTCTTGGCGGGTTGGATCTGATCAAAGAGATCAAATGCCGTTCGCCGCATACATTGATGGTATTGATGACCGCGTATGGGACCGTGGAGACGGCGGTGGAGGCAATGAAATATGGAGCGAGTGATTATATTCTCAAACCATTTTCCACCGATTTGCTTGAGCGAGTGATTGCCAATCTGAAAGCTCGTGGCGTGGATGCTTCGGCGCCGCCGTCTGAGCCGATCGATCAGCGATCTATTCTGACGCAAGACCCGGGCATGGTCCGCTTGCTCAGTACGGTAGAAGGGGTCGCTGCAAGTCAAGCGACTGTTCTCATCAATGGAGAAAGCGGCACCGGGAAAGAATTGCTGGCCCGTTTCATCCATAGCAGAAGCCCCCGTGCGCACCGTCCATTTATCGCCGTAAATTGTGCGGCCTTACCGGATGGACTGCTGGAAAGCGAATTGTTTGGTCATGAACGGGGAGCGTTTACCGGAGCCATCATGAAGAAAATCGGCAAGTTCGAGATGGCCCATACCGGCACGTTGCTTCTGGATGAAATTAGCGAAATGAACATGGGTTTACAGGCCAAGTTGCTCCGTGTGATTCAGGAGCGAGAGGTGGATCGAGTGGGAGGCCGAGAACCTATCTCAGTCAACATTCGGGTCATTGCCACGACAAACCGGTCGCTCTACCACGAAGTGGAACAGGGGCGGTTTCGGGAAGACTTGTATTATCGTTTGAATGTGTTTCCTATCACCGTGCCTCCGTTGCGGGAGAGGCCCGCCGATATTTCGTTGCTCGCAAGACATTTCCTGACAGCCTCTGCCGCACGTAATGGGCTCCCGATACCGATGGTGTCGGTGGAGACATATGCGATGCTTCAGGAGAGACGATGGAAAGGAAACGTGCGCGAACTGGAGAACGTCGTGGAGCGTGCTGTGCTGTTGGCCGGAAATGGCCCGATCCTTCCAGGCCACGTGTTACTGGAGTCCGGTAGCCAGCCGGTGATCCCCGCCGCAATCTCCACAGTGTCACAACCGTCCGGCAATGGGTCGCTGTGGGAAATGGAACGGGACTTGATATTTCAAACTCTGGCGCGAGTGAGGGAGAATCGCACTCATGCGGCGAAGGAATTAGGCATCAGTATTCGCACGTTGCGGAACAAGCTTCGAGAGTATCGGGAGACCACTTGCCGGGCTTCTGCATGATCCGGTCATTCATCCAGGCGTGGGGAGAAAGTATCCGGCATGTATTGCCGATGGGCAGAGATGAGTCATACGAGGTCGTCGGCAGTCTTTATTGCACAGCGTCTCGATGACTGTCGGCAATGGCATTACGATTGCAGTGGTATCGCTAGCCCGACAACCAGAGGAGGCATCACATGACGATTTTTGATCGCACCATGCAATTGCTCCATCGCACGCTGGATTTGCGCGAAGCCAGACAGCGGGTGATTGCCTCCAATATCGCGAACGAAGAAACACCGGGCTATCGAGCCGCCGATCTCAATTTTCAGGATTCCTTGCAGGCCGCGCAGCGAGGGAAAGGTCTTGTCACACTCTCGGTGACTCAGGGCCGTCACATCGGTCCACGCGGAGACTTGGTGCAACAGGTAATGGGAAAGCTCGGCCCCGTGCCCGCGGGGGACCTGCCCTTGGATGCCAACTCGGTCAACATCGAGCTGGAGATGGCAAAAATGTCGGATAACGCTATGCAGTACAATGCTGCCGCAGACTTGCTCGCGAGAAAGTTTCGAGGGTTACTCAATGCCATCCGCGAGGGGCGGTAACGTGAAGAGGCTGGGAGTTCCAGACTCTCCGTTCCCTTCCTCTGGCCTTTCACCGTTTGCCCGTGAAGGAGGTTACGTATGGAAATGACCGACAGCATGGCGGTGTCCGTTACTGCCTTAGATGCACAACGTCAGCGGCTCAACGTGATCTCCAGCAATCTGGCGAACGCACAGTCCACGCATACGCCAGGAGGCGGTCCGTATAAGCGTCGAGATGTGGTGTTCCAATCCACGCCGGTCGCCAGCCCATTCCAAAAAGCGTTTCGTCAGGTGTCGACGGGGCCAGGGGCTCACGCGCTCGATGGTGTCAAGGTGCTGCGCGTGCAGGAAGATAGAAGGCCCGGGCAGGTGATCTACGATCCGCGCCATCCGGACGCCGATAAGAAAGGCTTCGTCAAGATGCCGAACATCAACGTCATGGAAGAAATGGTGAACATGATGGGAGCATCCCGCTCCTACGAAGCCAATGTGCAAGCGATCAATGCGACACGCACCATGTGGAATAAGGCGCTGGAGATCGGGAGGTAGGCGTGGATCAGATTAAGGCAATCACATTCCCAACCGTGCCGTCGGTGGATAATGCAGGAGCCTCCCATGTGGCTGGTGGCGCGTCCTCAAGCGGGTTTATGAATACGCTGCAGCAGGCGATCAGTAAGGTCAACGACATTCAACTGGAAGCAGGACAGGCGACCCAGGCGCTGATGACCGGCCAGACACAGAACATCCATCAGACGATGGTGGCGTTGCAGGAAGCCGATGTGTCGTTCCAACTGATGATGCAAATCAGGAACAAGCTGGTGTCGGCCTATGAAGAAATTCAACGGATGCAAATATAGGACGTGAAAAGTGAAACGTAAAAGGTAAAAGGGTTTACAGAAAGAGCGTTTGTCGGTCCAACGTTTCACCTCTCACATTTTACCTTTCACGTTCTTGAGGGTTGCCCATGCTGTCTAAGTTTTCCATCAATCAGCGCATGATCATTCTGATTGCGCTTGCCGGCTCTGTTGCCGGACTTATCGCGCTTGCGTTATGGACGCAACAGCCCGATATGCAGGTGCTGTTCACGAACCTCAATCCTGAGGATGCGGCGGGGATTGTGGATAAACTGAAAGAAACGAAAGTCCCCTATGAGACGACCGGCGGCGGCGCCACAGTGCTTGTTCCTACTGCACAAGTTCATGAGTTGCGGTTGCAGTTGGCGACCCAGGGCCTTCCTCATGGGGGTGGCGTCGGTTTTGAAATCTTCGATCGATCATCGATCGGCATGTCAGATTTCGTTCAGAAACTCAATTATCGTCGCGCACTGCAAGGCGAATTGGCTCGGACGATTGCCCAAATGCCGGAGATTGAACGAGCTCGCGTTCACCTCGCCACTCCGGAGCGGCGCTTGTTCTCCAATGAAGAAAATCGGGCGCGGGCGTCGGTTGTCGTGTCGTTGCGGAACGGGCAAGCACTCGCGAAGACCCAAGTAAATGGGATCGTTCATCTGGTGTCGAGCAGCGTCGAGGGTCTCCAAGTCAAGGATGTCACGGTGGTGGATGGACATGGACGGCTTCTTTCATCGGCCGCTGGAGGCGACGATGCTGCGGGGTTGACCGGTTCTCAGCTGGAGTACCAGCGAACGGTTGAGAAAGATATCGAAACCCGCATCCAAACGATGCTGGAACGAATCGTCGGGGTGAATAAAGCCGTAGTGCGGGTGTCGAGTATTCTTGATTTTCGCAAAGTGGAAACGACTGAAGAGAAGTACGATCCGAACAGTCAAGTCGTTCGAAGCGAACAGCGAGGTCAGGAAAAAGCTAATGGGGTCAACGGTGTATCCGGCGGCGTGCCGGGTGTCCAGTCGAATGTCCCGGAAGGGGCGGCCCAAGAGCCGGCTCAAACGAGTTCGAGCGCGAATCAGACCAAGAACGAGACCGTGAATTATGAAATTAGCCGGACCGTCTCTCGAGTCGTTGAATCTACCGGCAGCATCAAGCAACTTTCCGTGGCGGTGTTGGTGGATGGGATGTACGAAGGCGGCAAGGCCTCCGAGGGTGAGAAAACTTCAACCAGCGTGGCGAAGAAATATGTGGCACGATCCGAAGAGGACATGAAGCGTATCGAAGAAATCGTCAAAAAAGCCATGGGTTATTCGGCGAACCGGCAAGATCAAGTCCAAGTGACCAACGTGCAATTCGACATTGCGACAGAAGAACCTCCCGCGCAGGGGGTCGAGGCCGCGGCAGAGCCGGCCAATTCCTTTACTCCCTATATTCGTTATGCGGTTGGAGGAGGGCTCTTCCTTCTCATCCTCTTCATGGTGGTACGTCCACTGATGGCTATGCTGGGGACGACGGGACAACCGGCTGAAGGGGTCACCACGCCGCAGCTGCCCGCTTCGGTGAGTCAGGTCGAAGCGTCAATAGCGGGAGGAAAGCCTCGCGCACAGATCGTCGATATGGCGCGTGGTAATCCTGATGCCGCGACGATGGTCGTCAAGCAATGGTTGAAGACCAGCTAGTAAGGCGTATGTAGCGATGGCCACCCAACTGAGCGGCGAGCAAAAGGCGGCCATTCTCCTGAAAGCTATTGGAGAAGAGGCTGCTGCGTTGGTGATGAAGGGCCTTGACCCGAAGGAGATTCGCCGATTGGGGGCCTCCATGCATGCGACGGCAAATTTTACCAGAGAGGAGGAATCGATCGTCATCGATGAATTTGAGAAGGCCAGTGCCACTGGTCAGGTAACCTTTCGCGGAAGCGAATATATCAAAACTATTCTATCCAAGGCGCTCGGTCCTGAAAAAGCACACCGTATGCTCGAGTCCATGACCACCAAGGTGTATCCGGGACTCGATGCGATGAAATGGGTGGATGCCAAGGCCGTCTCAGCCATGATTAGGACCGAGCATCCCCAGACGATCTCCGTGATCTTGGCGCACATGGAACCGGATCAGGCCGGCGTAGTCATGGCCGATTTACCAGAAGCTCTTCGAACGGATGTCGCCTTGCGCCTCGCCACCATGGAAGACTTGCAGCCAAGCGTGCTTGAGGAACTGAGTGACGCGTTGCAGAGTTCACTCGGCGCGAGTACCGGCACTCGTGCAACAAGTGTCGGAGGTGCTGAAGCGATTGCCGATATTCTGACGACCCTCGACAAAGCCACTGAGGGAGGCATCCTGTCAAAAATCGCCGAACGCGATCAGCAATTGGCCGATACGATCCGTGGATTGATGTTCGTCTTCGACGACCTCATTAAGCTGGATGACCGTGGTATGCAAGAACTGATGAAAGAAGTCAGTAAAGAGGATCTTCCTGTGGCATTGCGAGGAGCAAGTCCTGAAACCAGGGATAAGTTCCTGAAAAATATGTCGAGTCGAGCGGCGGAAATGTTGAAAGACGACATGGAATCGAGAGGCCCGGTGAAGGTGGCAGAAGTCGAGAAGGCACAACAAAATATCCTCAAAGTCTGCCGAAAGCTGGAAGAGGAAGGGCGGATCGTCATTGCCGGTGGAGCGGAGGCGGTACTGTAAATGGAACGGGCTTTAAACGGCCAGGCGACACTCGCCCAGCCATCCGTCAGTCGCAGCGGTCAACGAGATAGTTCAATTCTTGTCGTTGACGATGAGGAGGCGATCCGGGAACTATTGATGAAGCTGCTGCAGTCGGCAGGGCATCGTGTGCGTGCGGTTGGGTCTGCACGGGAAGCCCATGCGGCGTTAAAAAAGTCTCCTGTTTCGCTCCTGATCACCGACGTCAAATTGCCGGATCAAGACGGCATCGCATTGCTTCAACAAGCTTGTGAGCTTGACCACCGTATGATGGGGCTGGTGATGACCGGGTACGGCACGGTGGATCTCGCAATTCAGGCGATGAAGGCAGGAGCGGCAGAATTTCTGATGAAGCCGTTCGAAAACGATGCGTTACAGTTGGTGGTGAATCGTCTCCTTGACCTGTATCACCTGCGTTCTGAAAATACGGTCCTCAAGCAGGCAGTGATTCGCGCCTCCGGGGTTCGCTGCCGGAGTCTTGCGCTGACCGACTTTGGTACCGGCGATCGGTTTATCGGCGACCAGGGCCCCTCGGACTACGATCAAGGCATTGCGGAGGGTGAGCGGCGAGTCGGCGCACGAGTCGCGGCAGTCAGGCAACAGGAGCAGACGCTTTTGGCCAACGCCGTTCGGCGCTTCGATGACACGCGGGCATCGTTGCATCAGACCATCGAAGATGACGTGACGGCACTGGCGCTCAGTTTAGCGACACGTATTCTACGCGAGACGGTGATGGAACGGCAGGATGTGGTGATCGCCTTGTTAAAGTCGGCTTTGGCCACGGTTCGTGAGGCGGGGGTTGTCACCGTGCGAACACATCCCTCCGATGTCCAGGTCCTCGAGTCGGCTCGTGCGGAGTTGTGTCGAGACCGGCCCCCGGCATTTGCGATGCATGTCGAAGGCGATTCATCGCTCTCCCGGGGGAGTTGTCTTGTTCAAACTACGAATCGACTGATTGATGCTTCGCTGGACCAGCAATTGCTGCGGCTTGGAGAGGCGTTACAAAAGCGAGGGCGCCGTGAATCTCGTTGATCTCATTGAACGGACAGATCCGCTGATGGTCTCAGGCCGTGTGGCGCAGGCCGTGGGGATTGTGATCGAAGGCTATGGCCCCATGACATCGGTCGGGGAGCTGTGCGACGTCACGCGTGAGGATGGAGAGGGAACCGTACCGGCTGAAGTGGTGGGGTTTCGTGGGGACCGTGTGCTGTTGATGCCGCTCGGTGAAATGCGGGGGATCGGCCCCGGCAGCAGGCTGCTTATGCGAGGGCATTGCGCGTCGGTCTCGGTCGGCCCGCAGCTGCTCGGTCGTGTGCTCAATGGACTTGGTGAGCCATTGGATGGGCGCGGCTCTCTCATGACCGAACAGCGATATCCGTTGCATGCCGCGCCGATCAATCCTTTGAAACGAGCGCGTATTGCGCAGCCGCTCGATCTGGGTATCCGGGCGATCAATGCCTGCCTGACATGCGGTCGTGGACAGAAGGTCGGCATTTTTGCCAGCTCCGGTGTCGGGAAAAGTGTATTACTTGGGATGATCAGCCGCTACACCAAAGCCGACGTGAACGTCATTGCCCTCATTGGCGAACGAGGACGTGAAGTCAACGAATTCCTCGAGCGCGATTTGACTCCTGAGGCGCTCAGCCGCTCGGTGGTCATTGTGGCGACGTCGGACCAGCCGCCCTTAGTACGATTACGCGGTGCGTTCATTGCGACGACGATTGCAGAGTACTTTCGCGACTGCGGCAGGCAGGTGCTTCTAATGATGGATTCACTGACCCGCTTGGCTCATAGCCAACGCGAAGTCGGACTCGCGATCGGTGAGCCGCCGACCACAAAGGGGTATACTCCCTCCGTCTTTACCATGTTGCCCAAGCTGTTGGAACGAGTCGGGACCAGTTCCGGTTCTGGCGCGATTACGGGGCTCTATACTGTGCTCATGGAGAGTGAAGAACTCTCCGATCCCATCGCGGAATCGGTCCGGTCGATCCTGGATGGCCACATTGTACTCTCGAAGCAGTTGGCCGCCCGCAACCATTTCCCGGCAATCGATCTCCTGAACAGCACCAGCCGCGTCATGAAAGATATCGTGGGGCGGGATCACTATGCCGCGATCAGATCCATGATCGAGCTCCAAGCACGGTACCAACAATCTGAGGATCTCATTCTGCTTGGAGCCTATAAGGCTGGCACCAATGGCGACCTCGACAAAGCCGTAAGGGCTCAAGATGGGATCAATGCGTTTCTTCGTCAGGATATTGAGCAATCCGTGTCCATGGGCGCCTCGGTTCAAGACTTGCTCGCTCTGATGAAGTCGATAGGATGAAGCTTGATGTGTTGCGGCGGTACCGAGCACAGATAGAAGAGGTCGTGCGGATGGACCTGTTTCGTCTGCGGCAGGAGCTTCAGGATGCAGAAGCGCGCACTCGTCTCCTGGAAGCGCAGATGAAGCACACGGCAGATGCGTATCTGCCGAAGGATGGTAGAGGGGTCGTGTTGGAAGAATTCCTGGTGCGGCAGTCTATGCTGACTGCCGAGGTATCGAATCTGTCGGCGGCAATGCAAATGGAACGGCATCTCCGTGAGGCAGGGGATCAGAAGCAGGATGAATTGCGAGAAGCCATGCAAGATCGGCGCACCCTCGATCGTCTGGCTGAACGCATACGGCAGCAACAGCGTGGTATCCAGGGCAGAGTCGAGCAAATGGAAATGGATGAGGCGGCACATCGTAGGAGTGCGATGTGAATACAGAAACTTCTAGTAGGATGCTGAAAAAGCCCGCCAGCATCGTTCTCGCATCGTTCAGATCCTCAACGGGGACCCAGCCGCCTCACCACTCGGCGGCGCGCACAGACGTGGTGCTCCTTATTCGTCGCACCGTGCGCCCCAGAGGGTACGCCTCCGGTTTCGATTCACCTGCGGCCTTGCTGGACGGCCTTTTTGATCATCCTGCGTGGAGTGCTCCTATTGTCTCAGACGGGAAGATCTATGAAATTCCGGGGTAGACATATATTTTCTCCGCAGCCTGCTAGGCACAGGCATGGCGCTCATACGCGTCAAGATTATCGCACTGGTCCCTGGGGTCATGAGAGTAGGGGAGCGGATTTTTCTTGGTGGAGCGGTCGATTGTCGCCTGCCGGTGTCGCGCTTGGTGTGATTATCGCGCTGTCCTGGACGATGGTGTTTGTTCCCCAGGTCTCGGCTGAGCAAGGACAGGATCCTCAGCGGTCCTCGACGGGCTTGCCAGTTTCTGCGGTTGTCGAAGCTGGTTCGCCGGGGTCGATGGCAGCCGATCACATCAAGAAAGCGGGAGGCGAATCATCCACGACGGGAGCCGAACCGGTCCAAGGGCCAGCGCTCACTGTGCCAGAGGAAATGGTTGCCATGTTCCAGCAACGGAAACAGGACTTGGAACGACGCGAAAACTCGGTTCGGGAGGCAGAGGCGAAGCTTGCGATTCTCAAGGCTGAAGTGGAGCAGATCTTGAGCCAGGTTGAGGCCTCAGAGCAGCGCCGTCTTGCGAAAGAAAAATCCGCTGTGGCTCAACAGGCTTCACCGGAGAAGCCCGCCGTCGATACACGCACGCAGCAACTAGGACAGCTCGTTAAGATGTATGAAAGTATGCCTGCAGAGGAGGCCGCTGAGCGCATCGAGCGAATGACCAACCGGAAAGCCTTGGAGATTCTCCGTCTCCTGAAGAGCAAGTCGGCGGGAGCAATTTTGGCACAGGTCAAAGTCGATCGCGCGGCTAAATTGAGCGAAGAATTTCTCACGACTCCATAGAAGCCTGCCGTTCGAAACGGTTCTCCTACGCCGAATGAACCGCCGCCGTTGTCTCGTCTGGAAGTCAATACTGAATAGGGTTCAGGCCGATTCCTTCCACAGACAAGGAAAATTTTTCCTGCCTACGCTGCATTTTCTTCCCTATTTTGTTTCATCAACTCTCGATCTCCTTACTAACCCTACGCCGGATGATATATCTCGCGAATTGTGAGTTGGCATGGAGCTTGAACATGCCGGTACCAGTATCAGATCTTGTTCGCACACAGTCACGGGCTGTTCCTCATTATGGATATTCAGACACAGACTCCATTGGTCGACCGTTCTGGCGCGTCGCTACATTCGAACGCATTCAGTGAGAAAGGCCCGCTCCAACAATCGGTGCAGCGCGGAACCTTTTCTGCGACTCTCAAGGATGCAGCGCAGAATATTTCCAGGGAGAAGGCTTCCGAATACTCCGAATCAGACGATCCGATTGAGCCAACCCCATCATCCGACGCCGAGAAGCAGCCCGTCATCGCCTTAGTGATAGGAGGCACGCTGGTACCTACTTCTCTCGCACAGGAGCTTTCTTCTCCTGAGGACGGCGATGTCGAGCGCACACAGAATTCCCAAATCTCCTCTTTGCCTGGTATTGAGTCAGGCCTATCTCTGCCCCAGAGTGTGAGTCAAGTGGAGATTCAAGGAGCTGGAGCCGAGGGGCCAGCAGGTGCGGCCTCCGAGGCGGTATTGTCTACGAGTACGGATGGGCGTAGTGGTTCGGCACTGCAGCCCACTATCGTTCCTGGGCAGTCGGGTGACGCATCTGCGATGACGCCGAAGCAGACGGTCTCACGTACCACGGGCGACTCGCGTGTCTGGAATGGTCGTGTCGCTCAAGCCGACCGTTCTTCTGATCCCCTCAATCAGTCGTCCAGTCAGTCGCTTGCTCCCAGGACATTACCACAGGACTCCCCGATTTCCGATCAAGGGACAATTCCTCTCATGGAACACCACGAGGCGAGGAATGTCCTTGCCGCTGTGTATACGAATGGAGGGGGGCAGTCGCTTGAGCGGCCGGGGACTGGTATTCAGCCATCGGCGGTTATCCAAGAACAGGAGGCTGAAGCGACGACATTGCTAGGGCAACCGCTCACGATCCCTGTGGTTGGAGCCAGTGAGGGGAGGGGGCAAGACCCATTCGGGGCGGATGCACAGGGAAGAGAAGGAGGGGCCTTCTTTCATGAAATGGACAGTGGGGCTTTGGAATTGGCAACACACGACAACCAGGCCTCTTTCTTCAACGGCCAATTGGCATCAGCGCGGCAGGCACAGTCGTCGGTAAATGGAGAAAGAGCCTCTGGTCTGACGTCACCGGTGGATCAGCTCAAGACGGCGCAGGCACCTCTTGGGGAGGCGCATGCCGAACATGTCACTTCGGCATCTGGAAAGGTTCAGACTGTTCATGTGGAACTTCCATCTCATGACTCAGGCCCTTTGAGCGTGCGGATCTCCATGACGGACCAGACGGTGCATACACAGTTCACCACTGATCGAAACGAGCTGGGCGCACTCCTGTTTACACGACAGGATCAGCTTCAGCACAACCTGGCTAAGTCTGGGCTTGAGCTCGGTCAGTTTCAGGTACATATCGATCAACAGGGCAGGCAAGAGGCGTTGCCGGATCGGCAGTCTCGACGAAATGGCGGAGGGTTTGAGCAGCAACCGGCACCACAGGACCATAATCAGCAAGCCCAAGATCGGGATCGGCCCGCTCATCGACCCTCACGTGCGTTGAGTTTGTTTGCATAGCTATGGAGATGTTCACAAATATCGCATGTAACGAAAGGACAGAGTCATGATCGACTTCGCGGCGATAAACAATTCAACGACGAAGACCCTCACGCCGACGACCGGCCCAAAAGAACTCGGCCAGGACGAGTTCTTGAAACTTCTCGTCACCCAGCTCCAGTATCAGGACCCGCTCAAACCTCTCGAAAACCAGGATTTCATTGCGCAGACGGCGCAGTTTAGTCAACTGAACCAGATGACCGACCTCGTCAAATTGATGAAACGGAGCGTTGAACTTCAGGAATCAGCCCTTGAGTCAAAACAGACGCCACGTGTGCAACAGGCGTAGAGATGTCGGTGTGATGTGTGCCGGGCGGTGAAGAGACAGGCATCAATCGGTTGTAGGGACATTCCAATGAGTAAAGGAGGAAGATTATGGGGATTTTGACCTCGCTCTTTTCGGCGGTCAGCGGACTCAATACATACGGGAATGCCATGTCCGTGATCGGGAACAACATTGCGAACGTAGGGACGGCGGGGTTCAAGTCGAGCCGCGCGTCATTTGCCGATCTGGTCTCGGCTTCGCTTGGCGGTGGGTCGACGACCGGCCAGGTTGGGCTGGGGGTTTTTCTGAATGATGTGCAGACAAGCTTTGTTCAGGGTTCCCTCTCTAATACGGGAAACACCCTGGACTTGGCCATCGATGGAAACGGGTTTTTCAATGTGCGCGATGCCGCAGGAACGGTCTCCTATTCTCGCGCCGGGCAATTTCAAGTGAACAATCTTGGAGAGATTGTGGATCCGAGCGGACGATTCTTGCAGGGTTATCAAGCATCGACAACGGGGGTCATCTTAGGGACCGTTGGAAATATTACATTATCCACGGCCACTGTTGCCCCACAGGCCAGCAGCACCGCGTCTGTGGAAGCCAACCTCAACGCTGCGTCCACGGTTCCGGCGACTGTGTTCGACTCAACCGATGCGACGACGTACAACTTCTCAAATGGCATGACCATCTACGATTCGCTCGGAGCGCAACATCAGCTTCGGTTGTATTATGTGAAGTCTGCGGCGAATACCTGGAATCTCCATTCTCAGATCGACGGTGGGGCCACAACGGCGCAAACGAACTTAGTCTTCAATACAAGCGGCGTCTTGACAGGAGGCGGAGCGCAGACGTTCTCGTTGCCCATCACCGGTGGTGCGGCCACGCCATTGAGTGTGGCGATGGATTTCTCAAACATCACGCAATTTGGATCAGCGTCGAGTTTGACCGATCAAACCCAAGATGGGTTTACTTCCGGGTCGTTCCAGAGTTTGTCGATCGATGAAGAGGGACAAGTTGTGGCACAGTTTACTAACGGTCAAACCAGAACGCTCGCTCAAATTGTGCTGAGCCGTTTCACCAACCCGAATGGATTGACACGATCCGGTGAAAACGGGTTCGCCGAAACCATAGACTCTGGCGCGCCGCTGGATGGGGCTCCGACGAATAACGGGTTGGGGCGACTCATTTCCCAAACCATCGAACAGTCCAATGTCGATCTCGGAAAAGAATTTGTCGATATGATCATCACGCAGCGGGCATTTCAAGCGAACTCACGCACGATTACCACGAGTGATGAGATGTTACAGGAATTATTGAATCTGAAACGGTAGTCACGTCCGCGAGTCCTCTCCTCAAGGATGATCGGAGTGCCGTCTCGTGGCACTCCGATCATCGTTCCATTTTCCCCTGCACCCCCGGTGTTCGGCGTCATTTAATTGACATCGTCAAGTCTCTGGCAGGATCGCACATCGCCTCGCTGCAATATGTGAGGTCATTGCTACGCCAGATAGGCTGTTCTGGTTGATGCGGCATCCTTGTCACGGTTAGAGCGATGGCATAGCCATTGCAAACTTCCAGTGAGTCGTTACTGTTTCGACTAGAGGAGGGTCCTATGGCAGAGCCAGATAACAAGCCGCCGGAGCCAGTGCCGGTTGCGGCGGGAATGTCGATGAAAATGGTCATCATCATCGTTGCCGGAACACTCGTGCTCGGCATGGGAGGGGCGTTCGCGCTCTTTAAGCTCATGGCGGGAGGACACAGCGGGGATGAGCACAAAGCAGAGGAGCCGGTTGCGAAGGCGGCAGGGCATGGTGAGGCGGAAGCGAAACCGAGCGCCGCAAAAGGCAGTGGTCCTGGCGCGATATACGATGTCGACCCTTTCATCGTGAACTTGGCAGATACGCCGGAGGTGCGCTATTTGAAACTGACCGTGAAGTTGGAACTCGAAAACCCAGATGCATCAGCCGAACTCGCCAGCCGTGTTCCTCAGTTGCGCGACACGATTCTTGTTCTCCTGACGAGTAAGGATGCGGCATCGATCCGAACTCCCCAGGGCAAGTTCCAGTTGCGCGATGAGATTACTCAGCGCGTCAACAGTCTGCTTCCCAAACCGGGTGTGCGGGCCGCCTACTTCACGGACTTCGTCGTGCAATAGTCTGGACTACGTCGTCACTATGGAAAAAATACTGTCGCAAGACGAAATCGATGCCTTGTTGAAAGGAGTCGTCTCCGGGGAGGTTGAAACCCAAGCCGAGGAAGAGGCGCAACCAGCTGGAGGAGTCAGGTCGTACGATCTGCACAATCAGGAGCGCATTGTCCGTGGGCGCATGCCGACGCTCGAGTTGATTACTGACCGGTTTACCAGGCACCAGTCCCTGTCCTGGAGCGCTCTGCTGAATACGAAGGTGGAGTTCAATATTGTCGGAACGCAAATTATGAAGTTCGGCGCGTTCTTGAAAACTGTTCCGATTCCCTCTTCGCTGAACGTGTTTCGAATGGACCCGCTAAGAGGAAACGGTCTCTTAGTCCTGAACGCGTTCTTAGTCTACCTCATCGTGGACTATTTCTATGGAGGAAAGGCGCAAACGCATGTCAAGCCGGAGGGCCGAGATTTTACGTCGATTCAGTTACGGATCATCAAAAAGCTTGTGCAGTTGGCGTTTGAGGATATGGAAAAATCGTGGCGCGCTGCGCTCGCCGTCAAGATTGATCTGATCCGTTCGGAAGTCAATCCGCAGTTTGCCATGGTGGTTTCCGCGTCAGAAATTGTCTTCGTCACCACCCTTCAAGTGCAATTCGGTGAGACCACCAGCGACTTTTTCCTCGTGTATCCCTATTCGATGCTCGAGCCCATTAAAGAGAAGCTCTATTCAGGCATCGTCTCGGATCAAGTGGAGCAAGACGGAAGCTGGCCGATCCGATTTCAGGAAAAGCTACAAGAATGCTCTCTTGCTGTGACCGTCCGGCTCGGAACCGCCTCAGTCAAAGTGCGGGACGTCGTGGATTTCGCTCCGGGAGATCTGGTCCTGTTGGATCAACGGCCTGGCGATCCACTCGATTGTTTTGTCGAAGGATACTTGAAGTTTCAAGGGAGCCCCGGCGTGTCAAAGGGAAATCACGCTTGCCGCATTGAGAAGGTGCTGTCGTAACTGGCTCGCATATCTGAGGAGAATATTCTATGGCTGACAACGAAGTCGCGAATGTTGGAGCGAATGCTCCCAGCCCTTCACCCGCTTCTTCTCCTTCGCCTACTCCGGCGTCATTTCCTTCACTTGACGGAGGAGGAGCGACCCCTGCTCCTAAGAACATAGACTTTATCCTGGACATTCCGATGCAGGTGACGGTGCAGGTTGGGTCGACCAAGATGGTGATTCGAGAGCTATTGCAGCTCGGGCAAGGGTCGGTGATTGAGCTCGAAAAGCTTGCTGGGGAACCGATGGAAGTGTTGGTCAACAATAAGCTGGTGGCACGGGGCGAAGTCGTCGTGGTGAACGAAAAATTCGGTATCCGCCTCACTGATGTGATCAGCGCGGCCGAGCGCGTTCAGCAACTCGGGTAAGGGTTTGTTTAGTTGATCTGGTTTGTTTGGCTTATTTGGTTTAACTAAACAAACAAGACCGAAGGAACGGAGACAACGTGTTCGATTTCTGGGATAGTTTGATTCGCATGGTGTCAGCGTTGGCCCTCGTGCTCGCACTGATGGGTGGACTCGTCTTTTTGGTTCGCCGATTTTCTGGTACGCGGTTGTGCGCTCCTGTGTCTACGCCGATCGTTCAGGTGCTCGGCAGCGGATATATTGGTCCTCGCAAGACGATTTCTCTGGTGTCGGTTGCAGGCGAATTCCTCATCGTCGGCATGACGCCGACAGATCTGGTGTCGCTCGGCCATATCACGGATCGAGAACAAGTCCAAAGGTTTTTGTCCACGGCGACCGCCGGTCGATCGGTCAAGCCGGAGAACTCTTCAGCGCACCACGACGCCCAGACCCTGGTTGGCGGAAGAGCGGCAGAGGCCAGAGGTGATTATGCCAGTTGATGCAGGCGCCTCACCGTCGATGACCCCGGCCCTGCGACGACTACAACGCGTTCGCACTGGTGTCCTGCTTATGGCCCTGATCGGTCTGTTTCTCGGAGTAACCCAGGATGCCATGGGCGGCGCGAATCCGTCTGTCACGATCGATCTCGGCCAGCCGGGCCCCAAAGGGACCGCCGTCGTTCTCCAAATTCTTGCATTACTGACAGTGCTCTCCCTGGCGCCCGCATTCTTCATCATGGTGACGTCCTTCACGAGAGTGGTGATCGTCCTTTCATTCCTCCGCCAGGCGCTAGGGACGCAGGCTGTCCCACCCAATCAGATTCTGATCAGCATCGCCTTATTCATTACGATCTTTGTGATGGCTCCAGTAGGGGAGGCCGTCTATAGCCAAGCCGTTCAGCCTTTACTGGCAGAGCAGATCTCATACGAGGAGGCGTGGACCAAGGGTATTCAGCCGATTCGTACCTTTATGCTCAAGCAGGTGCGCGACAAAGATCTCGAACTCTTTATCGAGCTGAGTAAGCGGCCGAAGCCTGACACGGTGGATCAGGTCCCCATCCATGTGGTGATTCCTGCTTATATTCTGAGTGAACTACGAATCGCGTTTCAGATCGGGTTTCTTATCTATATTCCTTTCCTGATTGTCGACATGGTGGTCGCCAGCGTCTTGATGTCTATGGGCATGATGCTGTTGCCTCCTGCCGTGATTTCCCTTCCGTTCAAACTCATTCTCTTTGTGTTGGCCGACGGGTGGAATTTGGTCGTCGGGTCGCTGGTCAAGAGTTTTCAGTAAACAGTGATGAGTGATCGGTGAGGTGTCAAGAATTGGAGTGTATTAGGATTCTCATGAGCATCTCGCGATCGGCTCTCATCACCTTTCACACATCACCCATCACGAGGACGTATGACCCCTGAGATGGTGACAGAAATCGGCCGTCAAGCTATTGAAACCACGCTGCTCGTGTCTAGCCCCATTCTGGGACTCGCCCTCGTTGTGGGGCTCGTGGTCAGTGTGCTGCAGGCGATGACGCAATTGAACGAAGCGACGCTGACCTTCGTGCCGAAAGTGTTGGCCGTCTTCGCCGCGGTGATTATCTTTCTACCCTGGATGTTGGGCGTGCTCACATCGTTTATGGCGCATCTATTTATTAGTATTCCAAATTATGTGCAGTGAGCAGGCAATGGTGAGATCGACTGCGGGAGAACTATGACTACGGCACCGTCACTTCATCTTCTCTTGCCAGAGTTTCAGTCCTTTCTGGTCTTGGTGTCGCGTATCGGGGGCATCGTTGCGGCATTTCCGATGTTAGGCGGGCGGACGGTTCCGGCTCAAATAAAAATCGCCCTGGTCGTGATGCTGGGGATCGTCCTCTCACCGCTGATTCATCTTCCGCCGTTATCACAGGACGCACTCGAAATGACGGCTGGGCTTGTGAGCGAATCGCTCATCGGCCTGGTCATCGGTTTGGGCGTGCGATTGCTGTTTGGAGCGCTTGAAGTGGCCGGCGATCTGCTTGGAACGCAGATTGGGTTCGGCGCCGTTCAGCTGGTGGATCCCATGACCGCGCAACACTCGTCGCTGCTCAGTGAGTATTTTCGGATCATTGCCTCGCTGGTGTTCCTGTCGATCAATGCACATATGGTGGTCGTGGCGGCCATTGTCACGAGCTATGAGGCCATCCCGCCATTCGGCGCGAGGCTCTCTTCGGCGCTCGGCGAAGAAGTGCTCCAGCTCTCTCAGCATATGTTTGTCGTCGCCTTAAAGCTGTCGGCGCCGGTGCTCGTCGCCATGATCCTCTTGAATCTTCTGCTGGCCATGCTGGGCCGAGCTGTTGCGCAGATCAATGTCTTTGTGTTGAGTTTTCCCCTGACGATAGCGGGAGGACTTCTGGTCTTAGGCCTGGCATTGCCCTATACCGTTTCGTTGTTCGAACAGGAATTTACGGGATTACGCGACACGATCGAACGGCTGTTGAGGGTGTTGGGACATGGCTGAAGGTCAAGACAGCAAGACAGAACCGGCAACAGAGAAACGGAAAGCGGATGCCCGCCAGAAAGGCAACGTTGCGGTGAGTCGCGATGTGACCACTGCCGCCCTTCTCTTCGGCGGCATTGGACTTCTGGCGTTCTTTGCCAGTCCTGGCGTTCATCAACTGACGGATGTCATGCGTCGGGGTCTGACGATGTCGTTCGACCATGTGGTTCATACCAGCCTGACGATCAAGCAGATTCACTCATTATTTACTGAGGTCGGTCTGACGAGCCTGCTGCTGATGCTGCCCTTCATGGGGGGGCTGGCGCTTGTGGGGATCGGCGCGTCCCTCATACAGACCGGGTTGCTGTGGAAGCCCTCCCTTCCATTCGATATTGAGCGGTTAAATCCGATCAAGGGTCTGGGCCGTCTGTTTTCCCTCCGGTCTGTGTCGGAGTTGATCAAAGCGTTGATAAAAATTGCCATCATCGGCGGCATCGGCGCCGTCGTCCTCTGGCAGGACCTCCCTCGTCTTTCCGAACTGGTGCACTATGACATTTGGGGGCTTCTGACCGTGATGGGGGGGCTGACGTTGAAAACCGCAGCCATCATCGCAGGAGCGATTACCGTCGTGGCGGCGGCGGATTTTTTTTATCAGCGATATGAGTGGGAGCGTTCCCTGCGGATGACGCTTCAAGAGGTGAAAGAAGAACATCGGGACCAAGAAGGCGACCCGATGATCAAGAGCCGGGTACGAAGCGTTCAGCGGGACATGATGAGAAAACGCATGATGGCAGCCGTCCCGAAGGCCGATGTGGTGGTGACCAACCCTACGCATCTTGCTGTCGCGCTGAAATACGACACGGCACGCATGTCTGCCCCCATCGTTGTGGCGAAAGGCGCCGGGCATCTCGCGGAGCGAATTCGTGCGGTGGCCAGGCAGCACGGGGTCGTGGTCGTCGAGAACAAATTTGTGGCCAGGACCCTCTACAAGCTGGTCGATATCGGCAAGGAGATACCCGCGGATCTGTACCGTGCCGTGGCGGAGATTCTTGCGTTTGTGTTTCGTGCGCGAGGGGTCACGTCTGAGCGAGTCACACGGTAAAGGGCAAGAGGCGCATGGCATCCGACACCAAAGAATTATCCCCATCGTCGTTCATTAAGCATCCGGACATTCTCCTCTCGCTTGGCGTGGTGGGCATCATCATGTTGATGATCCTGCCGCTTCCCCGGTTTTTGCTCGATCTCTTGCTCGCGTTCAATATTACGCTGTCCGTGATCATCTTACTCGTGGGGCTGCAAGTTCGACGGCCGATCGAGTTCTCGGCCTTTCCGTCCATTCTTCTCATCGTGACGCTATTCCGCTTGGCGCTCAACATTGCGTCGACACGCCTGATTCTGCTTCACGGCAATGAAGGCGCCGCCGCCGCAGGCGAGGTGATTCGGGCATTCGGCAATTTTGTCGTGGGAGGGAACTACACCGTCGGGCTTGTCGTGTTCTCTATCCTGGTCGTCATCAACTTCGTGGTGGTGACCAAAGGCGCCGGTCGAGTCGCCGAAGTCGCGGCTCGGTTCACGTTGGATGCGATGCCGGGTAAACAGATGAGCATCGACGCCGACTTGAATGCCGGACTGATCAACGAGACGGAAGCGAGACGGCGGCGGCGCGAGATTGCAGAAGAAGCCGATTTCTACGGTTCCATGGACGGTGCCAGCAAGTTTGTTCGGGGTGACGCCATGGCGGCGATCATCATCGTGCTTGTGAACATCGTCGGAGGGTTGACGATCGGCATCTTACAGCAGGGCATGAGCCCCGGATTGGCCGCGCAAACCTATACGCTTTTGACGGTCGGAGAAGGGCTAGTTGCACAGATTCCCGCATTATTTATTTCAACGGCTGCCGGCATCGTTGTGACACGGGCTGCGGCGGACGCCGATCTCGGGCTCCAGATCACGCGGCAAACGTTGCTGTCACCCAAAGCCGTCGGCACCGCTGCCGGAATCTTGTTGGCTCTCGGAGTCGTCCCCGGCTTGCCACACCTGGCGTTTCTTGGGCTGGGGGGCGTGGCTGCCTGGTTTGCCTATCGATTATCACAGGAGGCGAAGGCGCCTCTCGAGCCGGCGCCCGTTTCTGCTGCGCCACAAGCTGAAAGCGCGGCCCCGCAACTCGTTCCACTCGATTTGATGGAAGTACAAGTCGGGTACGGACTTATTGGGTTAGTGGAAGGCAAGCATGGCACCGCGTTGCTGGATCGGATTAAAGGCCTCAGGAAGCAGTTCGCGGATACGATGGGTTTTCTCCTGCCGCCCATTCATATTCGAGACAACCTCCAACTGCGCCCCAACGAGTATGCCGTCATGCTCAAAGGCGTAGAGCTGACGAAGGCCGACGTGTTGCCGTCGCACGTGCTGGCCATTGATCCTGGAACCGCTCAACGAGGGCTCATTCATGGTGTGGCCACCAAGGAGCCGGCGTTTGGATTACCTGCGCTCTGGGTGCCGGAGGCTACGCGTGAGCAAGCACAATTGGCCGGCTATACCGTCGTGGATGCCAGTTCGGCTATCGCGACACATTTGTCTGAAATCATTAAGCGTCATGGGCATGAATTATTAGGCCGGCAGGAAGTCCAATCGCTGCTCGATGAATTGGCGAAAGTTCATCCGAAACTGGTTGAAGAACTGATTCCTGGTTTATTACCGCTTGGCACCGTGGTCCGCGTCCTTGGCAACTTGCTGCGTGAAGGTATTCCAATTCGCGATCTTCGATCGATCATCGAAGCCCTGGCCGATCATGCAGGGACGACGAAAGATTCTGAGCTGCTCACAGAAATGGCCCGTCAAGCGTTGGGGCGGACGATTATGCGTCAGTATCAAGCTCCGGACGGGACGTTACCTGTGATCACACTCGACCCCAGGCTCGATCGAGCGTTGAGTGATCAGGCGGCCGCGGTTCCTCAAGGAGGCATGCTGAATCTTGATCCAGGGTTGAGTCACACATTATTAGCGGCATTGAAACAAGCCGTGGAACGTGTGGCAGCACGTGGACATCAACCGGTGTTGCTGTGCTCACCGATGCTCCGGCGCCATATTCGACGCCTGACGGATCGGATCCTCCATGCGGTGCCGGTCGTGGGAGTCAACGAACTTGATTCGATGGTCAGGCTGCAACCGCTGGATACCATTCGGCTGGACGGAGAAGGCCTTCTACCGTGAGGTGAACGATGAAGATGAAAGTATTTCATGCCGACACCATGCATGAGGCGATCCGCTCCATCAAGGAAGAGTTGGGGCCGGATGCCCTTATCCTTTCCACGAAGCGAGTCAGGCGGGGGAGCTTACCGTTCTCGTTGTTCGGGCGATCGCTGTTAGAAGTGACCGCTGCGGTCGATTCGATGGCCGATCATGCCGCCCAGGACCGGCAGGCGACGTCGCTGGTTGCACAGGACATTGGCCCCTCTACGTTGAATCAACGAGCGTCCGCTCTTGCGTTTCAGGACACCTTGAACGCAGCACTCCATGCCAATACGCCGAAAGAGTTGGGAGGCGCACACGTTCGAATTCCACCACCGGCCACGCAGTCAGGACCCGAACCGGTTTCCTCCGGTCGTTTCCTCCATCTCATGAACGAATGCCTGGATCTGCAGTCGCGCCTTGTATCCTGGTTGCCTTCTGAATCGCACCAGGCAGGATTGGACTTCTCTGCACCATTGGGGCGCGCCTGCCGTTTTCTGATTGCACAAGGTTTGCGCCCTTCAACTGCCGAACGACTCTGCGTCGCGCTTCGCTGTCGTCTCTCTGCGGGGGCGCTTCAATCGGATCGCGAAATTCAGGATGCCTTGCATCATCTCTGTCGTGAGTTGATTCGAGTCAGTGGCCCTTTGTTGGATGCCGAGACGGATTACAAGGTCGCCATGTTTGTCGGGCCCAGCGGGGTGGGCAAGACTACGGCCATCGTCAAGCTTGTGGCGCACTACCGGCTTCAGGAAAACCGATCGGTCGCGCTGATCACGCTCGACACCTGCCGTTTGGCGGCCGTCGAGCACCTTCGTATGTATGCGAAAGTGCTTGGCGTTCCTCTCGAAACGGCGCAGTGCACGTCTGACGTACTTGAAGCCATACGCCGTCATCGCCAGGCAAACTTGATCATGATCGACACGCCGGGGTTTGGCCCCCATGAGACAGCGCAGCTCACGACCCTTGGCGGTCTCAAAGATTCGTACGGGTCGATCGAGACGCATCTGGTCTTGTCCGCCACCACGCGGATGCAGGACCTCCGGCGTACGATGACGCGGTACGAGGTGTGCACTCCGTCACGCCTGCTCTTTACCAAGCTGGATGAGACGGAAGAATACGGCAATCTCCTCGAGCTGGCGCACCAGACATCACTGCCCCTCTCGTATTGGAGCAATGGTCAGCGGGTACCGGAAGATTTCGAGCAAGCGGATTCGGCTCGGTTGGCGGACCTGTTGCTCGACAGGGGCTCCGCCCGTTTCACACCATCGGGCCTCTCGTCATCCGTTGGACGTGACCCGATTGTGTCCATGGGCAGCACGACGCCACAACACACGCAGTAGGGGGGCGCATGAACAATATCATTAGCGAGCAGGCCATGACGATGCCGACGGTGACTCAACGGAGCCCATGTACCCGGGTCATTGCCGTGACCAGCGGGAAAGGCGGGGTGGGGAAAACGAATGTGGTCGTGAACCTGGCTGTAGAGTTGGCACGGGCCGGTAAACGAGTGCTGGTATTGGATGCGGACTTGGGATTGGGCAACATCGATGTGCTGTTGGGATTGGTGCCTCGTTATACATTGGAGCATGTGCTGTGCGGTTCCTGTCGCCTCTCCGACATTATCGTCCAGGGGCCGGCTGGAATTCAGGTGCTGCCGGCTGGCTCCGGCCTTCCTCAGCTCACCTCCTTGACCGACTCACAGCAATTAATCTTACAGACTGAGTTGGAGCATATCGCCGACACCGTCGATGTGCTGTTGATCGATACCGGGGCCGGTGTGTCTCCCAACGTCACTTATTTTGCTTCAGCAGCGCAGGAGACGATCGTTGTCATCTCGCCGGAGCCTACGGCCCTGACCGACGCCTACGCGCTGATGAAGGTGTTATGCCGGCAACATCGCGAACGGGGATTTAAGGTGTTGGTGAACCTGGTCAAGAGTCAGCGCGAGGCGACTCAGACATTCTGTAAGCTCGATCGAGCCGCAGAGCGATTTCTGCATATCAAACTTGAGTATCTGGGGTTTATCCCTCTCGACGATTACCTGCCGATGGCCGTCGTTGAGCAAAAGGCAGTGATTGAGCTCTTTCCTTGTGCTCCCGCCAGCCGGGCGTTTGTCCGGTTGGCGAAAAAGATTGCGCAGTGGCCGGATCCTGAACTCCCGAAGAGTACCGTGCAGTTTCTGTGGCAGCAACTGATTCCCATGTCGTAGCCCGCGGCTTGTTCGGGCGTTTCAAGTTTTCGGAGGTTGTTTCCTGGCAACATGAAACCTGAAACAAGAAACCAGCAACTGTTTATATGGATACAGAAAGCACACCAACTATGGGCAATTTAGCGACGCAGCAAAGCCGACAAACAGACTCTGCATCTGACTCGCACCGCGAACAGATGATCAATGAGTTTGCCCATGTTGTGAAGGCAATGGCCTATCGGCTGGCCTACCGCCTTCCAGCCTACATGGATGCAGACGATCTCGTATCGGTCGGCATTATTGGACTGATGGATGCCATGGACAAGTACGATCCAAGCCGCGAAGCGAAATTCAAGACCTATGCGGAATTTCGTATTCGAGGCGCCATGTTGGACGAAATTCGTACAATGGATTGGATTCCTCGGTCGGTTCACGAACGTGTCTCATTGTTGCAGCGTACGCACGCAAAGCTGTTGAACAGACTTGGGCGCCCTCCGACAGATGAAGAGGTCGCGGTGGAGATGAAGTTGTCTCCGTCCGAGTTGGATGAGTTCCTTGTGCGATCCCAGGGGGCCGTCCTGGTGAGCTTGGACGACTTCAATCTGCATGAGCCGGACGGTCCAAAAATTCTCGACATGCTTGCCGACCGGCAGCACCCAGACCCGCTGACGAGCATCCTCAACGATCGGGAACGAGAGCGCGTGGCCGACGCGATTCAGCAATTGCCGGAGAAGGAGCGGCTCGTGCTTACGTTGTATTATTTCGAAGAGTTGACGATGAAAGAAATCGGAAGAATGCTCAAAGTCACGGAGTCGCGGGTCTGTCAGATCCATACCAAGGCAGTTCTTCATCTCAAGGGGACACTCCAATCGGTGCAATGAGTCACTTCCTTGTATAGCGGCCCGGTATGTCGGGTCGTCCCTCCTATGTGCTGAACGATCAATGCCGCATTCTCGTTGCCTCCTGCGCAGAAGTCTGTAGAATCAGGCCTCAGGCTGCGCTGCAACAGCAACGTCGAGAAAGCATGTATGATTACAAGACTTGACCCCACCAATTTTCTGACCTCTAATTTTCGCTTATTTTTCCTCCAAGAGTAAAAGCCCGGTGACCACTATACGAATAGTGGTTCAGGGTTGAAAATGCGGAAGCGACGTCGGTATTGCTGATAAATGAACCGGCTATTGGTCCTTCTCTAGGTTAAGGCCTTCATAGCGTGTCCTCCTTGTGCTATGTGTCGGAACCATCTGCGCGGGCAGTACGTGCTCGCCGGTCTTGTCCGTGGACAGGCAGAGCGAGCAGATGTAGCCCTCGTGAACGGCGGCCTTGATCATGTCCGGGCGCTCGTAATCATGGTGGCAGACATGGCATTTCAGGTGCTCTCCGGACGGGTTGCCGTACTTGTCGTACATCGGCAGGGCGATGCCGTCGTCGGTGCGGCGCAGGTAGTACTTGCCCTTCGTCGCAATCGCGATGATGGGCGGCAGCACCAGCGCGAGCCCAATCGCCACCAGCGGTGAATACGGACGGATGGCCTCACCGAGCCCGCCGAAGAATGCGAGCACCGACACGCCAGCGGCGATCAGCATCGACCCGAAGCCCACGGGATTGAAGTCGTACAGCATCCCGCGGCGGAACTCAGGCGTTTTCGGCGAAAGCTTCAGCAGATACTTGTTGAAGACGATGTCCGAGGCCACCACCACGACCCAGGCCATGCCGCAGTTGGCGTAGAACCCAAGTATGGTGTTCAGGAAGTCGAACATGTTCGCTTCCATCAGGATCAGCGCGATCAGCAGGTTCACGCCGAGGAATACGATGCGGCCCGGATAGTGCTTGGTGACGCGGGTGAACACGTTCGTCCACGCCAGCGAGCCCGAGTACGCATTAGTCACGTTGATCTTGATCTGGCTAATCACCACGAGCACGACCGCCAGCGTCATTGCGAGCCAGCCCGGCAGGAAGTTATTGTAGATCTCCAGGAACTGGTGAACCGGCTGGTTGGCGATGCCGGCGCTGTTCGCGACGTTCACGATCAGGTAGACCGCCAGGAACAGACCCACGATCTGCTTGATGGCGCCGAAGATGACCCAGCCCGGGCCGGCGAGGAACATCCAGGTCCACCAGCTGCGCTTGTTCTCGGGGGTCATCGGCGGCATGAAGCGCAGGTAGTCGTTCTGCTCGGCAATCTGCGCAATCAGGGACAGGCAGACGCCCGCAGCCAGCAACGTAGAGCCCAGATCGAAGCCCGCGACACTATTCTGGCCCTGGTAGGCGAAGAACTGGCCGACCGACTCCGGGTGACTGACGACCAGATAGACGAACGGCGCGACCATGAGGATGAGCCACAGGGGAGTCGTCCAGACCTGCAGTGTCGAAAGCACTTTCATGCCGTAGATCACCAGCGGGAAGATGACGAGCGTCGACGCTGCGTACCCCAGCCATACCGGGATGCCGAGCCCGAGTTCGAGTCCCTGGGCCATGATGGAGCCCTCGAGAGCGAAGAAGATGAAGGTGAACGTCGCGTAGATGACGTTGGTGACCACCGAGCCGTAATAGCCGAAACCGCTTCCGCGGGTGACGAGGTCGAGGTCGATGTTGTACCGCGCCGAGTAGTAGGCGACCGGGAAGCCGGTCAGCATCACGACAACGGCGAAGATGAGGATGCCCCACAGCGCGTTGGTGGTGCCGTAGGAAATGCCGATGTTGGCGCCGATGGCGAAGTCGGCGAGATAGGCGATGCCGCCCAACGCCGAGATGCCGACGACCGGCGTCGACCACTTGCGGTAGCTACGTGGTGCGAACCGCAGTGTGTAGTCCTCCAAGGTTTCCTTGCTGGCCGTCATGGTGTCGAGGTCTGCCTCGTCCACCCCTGGTTTCCTGTTGCGCTCTTGCGTCATGGCTGTCAAAGCTAGAACCTCCTTGTTTCCGTATTGTGACAATTGTGTTCCCACCGCGAGCTAAATCGCTGATCGCGGCATCGGCTGGATACGTTTACATTCGCGTAACGGTTTTTGAAACTAGGGACATGCCTAGTTCCTCTCGAATTAATCACTGGGTGATTCTGTGGCCTGATCCTGTCGGAACGCCTTCTTTGAGGAGGCGTTCCTGGCGGGATCCATCGCTTGAACAAGGTCCGCTTCGGTTTGGTGGACATGCTCAACAACAAGATTTGCGATCTTCAACGGGGGGCCTGCGGCTACCGAGACGAGGACTATCTCACACTCAAAATCGTAGCGGCCTTCCTGCCTTCGACGAAAAGAAAAGGGCTCGGGTCTTGTAATCAAACATTTTGCTCATCGTCATGTGTTTTCGAGATTTCCACCGTCGATTGAAGTGATGGGCAATCATCCGGCAGCCTGCCTGCGGCATCAGGGCTTTTAGTCGAATCACTTCGTGGCGCACCCATTTCGGTTTCGGCTGGGCAAAGACCAGGCGGGCCGCTGAGGTCGGTTGACGATACCATCCCCAATTCGGGCTCTCACGTCTTCGGTACCAAGAACCCAGCCATGACCACCACTATTGTGCGAACCTCGTCCAGAGACGCGCACACCACCACGACCACCGCATACGGATACTCGGCATCAGGACCACTCCTTTGTGAGGGCAACGGTCACGGGAATCATAGAAGGGGCGGGTGCGTCAACCAGAGGCTGGATCGGTCACAACGACGGGTCACAGACGAGCGTCTTGAACTGCGAGACGGACACAATGGTCGTCGTGACGAGCTTACGGGCCTGTCTGAAATCGCGGTCGCCAGTCATGAGCCAGTTCGCTTGGTGGCTCGACCGAATGTCATCTGTTGCTGGGTGCTGTGGTAACATGTTATTATGACATCGCAGAAGGGAACCTCCATGGCTATTGGCACTCACCTGACCCAGAAAGAGAAGCAGAAACGCTACAGGAGCCGTCTACGCCGCAAGGGCCTGCGGCCCGTACAGATCTGGGTTCCCGATACGCGGGCGGCGGGGTTTTCGGCCGAATGCCGCAAGCAGGCACGTCTCGCGTCCCGGTTCGCCCAGGAAAAGCCCGCCCTGGCCTTCATCTCGGAGATCGCCGATTGGGACCACACCTAACGCGCGGCGACCTCGTCACCGTCGCGGCCAAAGGACATTACAGCGGCAAGCCGCGCCCGGCGCTCATCCTTCAGTCGGATCTGTTCTCCGCGCTCGGGAGCGTGACCCTCTGCCTCCTGACGACCGACCTCGTCGACGCGCCTTTGTTCCGCCTCATGGTTGAACCATCCCGTACCAACGGTCTCCTGCAGACATCCCAGATCATGATCGACAAGATCGTCACCGTTCCGCAGGACACCATCGGCGCCCGCATCGGATCCCTCGACCGGGAGACCCTGGTGCGCGCCGACCGCTCCCTTGCCGTGTTTCTCGGGATCGTCTGACGGGTATCCTTGATGGGTGGACTTCGCACCTGTGCCCGACGTTGATCAGCTCCCAGACGCTCTTCCTGTCAGCTTCACTCGCTTCTGGAGGAACTAAAGGGGTCGGGAGTCTTTTTATGACAAGACCGCGCTACAAAGATTCTCGGTCCCCTTTATTTTTCCCAGATACCGATGTCTCCGGCAGGTATCCGCGACAGACGCCTTACTATTATCGAAGAAACTGAACACGATGGTCTCAAGAGAGGGTATTATTCTTCTCCGCCGTCTTGGCGAAGGTGGGTAGTGGCTTCGGAGAATTTCGCAAGATACCCTACAGCTTGCTGCTTTCGTAGCCGAAGTGCTACTTCGGCGGAGCAGGCTGCTGCGGGGAGCTTCATTATCGGGTGCGAAGAAATGCCCGCAAGTCTTTCATCAGCAGCATGAGCCGTAACTCGTCTATGGGAGATGGACTGAAGCCGAAGCGAAGGTAGAAATCCCGTGCCGTATCGTTGACTGCCTGAACCAGTACGGCACGAATGGCGATCATGTCTCCTGCCTGTTCGACGCGCATCAGCGCATCTTGCAGGAGCGTAGTGCCCAACCCCTCGCCTTGCTGCGATGCATCGACCGCCAGCCGTCCCATCACCGCAACTCCGATCGGATGGCCGGCCAGACCTTGGGATATTCTCTGCGGCGCGTCTTCGCGATTAATGCTGCCCGCGGTTAATGCATAGTATCCGCGCACCAAGCGATCATGCCGGTGCAGGACGTAGACGCGCGCGGAATCATTCCGGACATTCGTCCATGCGAAGCGTGTGAGCCATGTATTGAGCGCGTCATTTCCGCAGTCAAACCGGCTTAGGTCATGCGCCTGCGAAAGTTTTTCGATACAATACTCGGCGCCTGTGGCCATCAACGGCTCGCGGCACGCGAAGGCCGTGAAAAAAGACGCTTGAGGCCAGGAGGCACTTTCGGTGGCCCATCGAGTGCCTTCAAAAACGCATCCCACTTCTCCTTGGGCAGGACAAAATGGTTTTGATCCGCTAAATCCATCTCCGCTTGTGCGCAGAGGGAATCGAGAATATAGTCGGTAAGCTTTACGCCACGGCGTGATGCCCCAGCGCGAATGAGCTGCGCTTGCCGGCTGGTCGCGCGCACGTGAAACCGCGCGGATTTCGCTAGTACTGCTTGAGTTTTGTCCATTTTGGCATCTCCCCTCATGCTTGTACGCCTATTGTGTGCGAGCTGATGGACGTTGTCAATACGTTCTTCTAATATTCCGAGCGGCTCTCATGCCGGCGTCGAGCGCGTGGTCACCAATCCTAAACTGCCGGGTTTCCAGCTGCGCATTCCTGAGGAGGCGTAGATCATCCGCTGCGAAATTTGTCCGGCGAGTGAGTCCGCATGATTCATGACGAGTTGTCCTAACGCTAGCCTAACCCGCGCCTCTCGTCTCTCGCCTGCGATGAGACAGACACGATCACTTGTTCATTCGAGGCTGCTGATGTCGGTTTCTGTTCGTCTGGTGCGTCTCAAGTCTGCTCCGAAATCAACCGAAACATTCTACGGTAAATCTCTCCTTGATCGGGCATTGCAACCCATGACGTTCAATACGATGTCCCTGCCTGCGTACCGTGACAGCTTCATGTCTTCCCTGAGTAGCGGGATGGGGGGCGGGGAATTTTCTGCCATTGTCATGTCCCCACTCGTGGGGATTATGGGGCTCTGTCTCATCAGTCTTCTCATTCTTGGAGGGTTATGGCTGAAGAGCCGGTTTCTCGATTCCGGACTTCACCGGGCCAGATACACGGAGACGCTTCCAGGACCACCATCGACCTATGATTATGTGACTGGCCTGCCCACCAGGCGATTGTTCGGAACATTGCTTGAACAGGCGGTCGAGCGCGCCGCAAAAACTGGTCGATCCCTTGCCGTGCTTGTGGTGGAGCTGGAACATTTCCGGATGGTGGCAGAGACTCAGGGCCGAGCGAATGGGAATGTGCTCGTGCGTGTCCAGGCAGCCAGGGTCAAGGGTGTGTTGCGCTCCACAGAGACGGTTGCCCGGCTGGCACAAGATCAATTCGCGATGATTCTCGACAATCTCACCTCTCCTCAGGAAGTCACGGCTATTGCAGAAAAACTGCAGGCGACGGTGGGGCTTCCTCTTACCTTAGAGGGGCAGGAGTTGTTCCTCACGTGCCGTATCGGTATCGCACTGTATCCGCAAGACGCTGTGGGGCACGAGGGGTTAATCACACAGGCCGTGCAGGCAGTCAAGCAAGCGAAATCCGACGGGCAAGCTGTTCAGTTTACCTCGCCCATTGTCTCTTCAGCTGCTCCTGTATCAGCGCCTGTGGCTTCCTTCCAAGCGAAGTAAGTGTATCGTCGCTCCTGAAGTGAAGGAGTCGTACAGGGCTTTTGCGGGTCGCGCAGCGATCGCCGTTTCCAACCCGAGAAATTTTTCCCACTCCGGCAATCTTTTCCTAGCCATGCGTATCCACTCGGCACGGTTCTCTCCATCCTAACTGAGTCACCTGTAGCGTATCCGTGCCATCGTGTTGTATTTGCAGCGTCCTATGTGGCTGGGTATTCCCGCGTGACATGGCATGCATGTTGCGAAGTGACGTGGTCAACAGCCTCACGTGGAAGCGCATATATGAATCGAGCCATCTATCCCATTCTTTCCGGTGCACTGGCCCAGGAACGTGAGATGCAGGTCTTTGCCAATAATATGGCAAATGTAAATACAGCTGGATTTAAGCAAGACGACCAGGCGTTTAAGTCCGTGATGGCACGTGCGCAAGCTCCCATGCCGGCCTTCGCATATCCAACTGGGTTCGGCCAGCAGATCGGCGTCCGCCCGTTCGGCCCGGACGAGCGAGTCTTTGTGGCCCCTCATGCACTCCACACATCGTTTGAGGCAGGACGGATCAGGATCACCGGGAATCCTCTCGATACGGCGATCCAGGGAAGTGGGTTTTTCGAGGTGAAGACTCCTCAGGGCACTCGCTATACCAGGAGCGGCATGTTCTCGCTGGACTCTCAGCGTCGATTGGTCACGAATTTAGGATATCCCGTGATGGGCACCAAGGGAGAAATCAAGCTCCCGCCTGGCGCAATTCAAGTGGGTTCGCAAGGGGGGATTGATGTCGATGGACGACCGGTTGCGACGCTCAAGTTGATGGATTTCCCCGTGGATCACATGCCACAGAAATATAGCGATGGGCTGTTTGCTTCGGACTCCGCTCAACCGGCGAAGAACCCGCAAGTTCAGGGGGGGCACATTGAAGAGTCGAACGTGAACTCAATCGGTGAGATGGTCAAGATGATCCAAGGCATGCGGAACTATGAGTCGTCGCAGAAGCTGATTCAGACGCTGGACCATATGGCAGAAGTCGCGATCCAAGATGTCGGACGAGTGTAGTAACGGTAGTGATGAGTAATCAGTGATGAGTAATGTGTTAGGACCAATTCGTACTCATCACCCATCACCCACCATGCATCACCTGGAGGCTTCGTATGATCAGAGCGATGTGGACGGCGGCCACTGGAATGACCGCCCAACAGATCAATGTCGACACGATTGCCCACAATCTGGCGAACGTCAATACCAACTCATTCAAACGCAGTCGAGCAGAGTTCGCAGATTTGCTGTATCAGGTCCAACGCATGCCGGGCACCAACGCGTCGAACGTCGGCGTGTTTCCCGTCGGTATTCAGATCGGAGCGGGAGTACGTCCTGTGACGGTGGCCAAGGAGTGGATGCAGGGCAATATGAGGCAGACGAGCAACGAATTGGATATGGCGATTGATGGTGCGGGGTTTTTTCAAGTCTCGAGGCCTGATGGGACGGTCATGTATACCCGCAACGGCTCCTTCAAGCGTGACAACGTCGGAAATCTCGTCACCGGAGACGGCGATCTTCTGAATCCCGTCATCACGATTCCGTCAGGGGCCTTAAAGCTCGACATCGGCCAAGATGGCACCGTATCCGTCTTACTCCCCGGTGTGACCCAGGCGTCGCAGGTGGGCCAGATCCAGTTGACGAAGTTCGATAACCCGTCCGGGCTTGTGGCGATGGGAAGTAACCTATTTCTCGACAGTTTTGCCTCGGGCCCTCCGCTTCAAGGGACCGGAGGCTTCTCGACCGGATTTGGCACGATCCAACAGGGTTTCCTCGAAAGCTCCAACGTGAACCTGGCCGAGGAAATGGTCAACATGATCATTGCGCAACGCAGCTATGAGATTAACTCGAAAACCATTCAAGCCTCCGATGAAATGATGTCGATCGCGAACAATCTGAAGCGGTAAGTGCGTTGCACGAAGGAGTGTTTCTATGACCATACCCCGTTCATTCACGCAGCGTGCACTCGTGGCCATCATGTGTTGTGGCCCCATCCTGACAGGGGCTGTTGGACTGTCGTCGGCACAACCAGTATCCGCCGGGGAAGCTGGTGGCTCCGAGCATCGCTCAGGGGTGAAGCGTAGCGAATCAAGGCCGACGATTCATCAGCTGCATCCAGGACAAATCCAACAGAGTATTTTGCGGGTACTTGAGCAAGAGATGGCTGGGAAGGTTCAATCCATTCATGCTGTGGTGATCGACCCACTTGATCCGATGACCATTCCTTCAGGCGAGATTGGCTTGAGGGTTTCTCCGAACGGGGCCCAAGAAGGACTCGGCCGCCGTGGATTTCTTGTTCAGATCAACATGAATGGGAAGCTGTGGCAGACGATAGATGCCATTGCCGATGTATCGGCGTCCATCGATGCCGTCGTCCCGACGCGAGTCATGCAGATCGACAGCGTGATCGACGCAGAGGATGTGGCGGTCCATCGTATTAAACTCACGGATTTGGACCATCAACTGCTGACGAACCTCAAGGATGTCATTGGGAAGAGCGTGGCGCGGCCGTTACAGCCGAATAACCCGATTCGTTTAGGAATGCTGAAGAAACCGTACGCCGTGCGCAAGGGAGATCGTGTGTCCATTGAGGCGAGGCATGGGGGGCTCTCGATTCAGGTGGTCGGCTTGGCCAAGTCAAGCGGGGAACTCGGACAAACCGCTACGGTGGCCAATGTCGATTCAGGTAAAGAGTTGCGTGCGAAGATTGTCGGGCCTGGAGCCGTTCGTGTTGAATACTAGCAAGATGCAAAAAAAAACCGCCAGCGGCGTTCTCGCATCGCTCAGAGGCTCAACGTACCGAAGCGTACGCCTCGCCTCTTCGCTCGCGGCGGCCTTGTTTGGGACTAGGCGCGTCTTGGCGCGCCAGGGTTGGGCGGGTGAGATGTCTGGTCTTTTTGAGCATCTTGCGGTTGTGACGGTGAGCCTATTGACGGTCGCGCTGCTGAGCTATGGCTGCTCGTCATCGCCACCAAAAACCGACTCGAAGCCCACGGTTGCTTCCTTGCCGGTGCCAAAAACGCTGGGGTCTCTCTGGCAAGAAGAGAATGGTCGCGCCTACCTCTATGAAGATATGCGGGCCATGCGTGTTGGAGATATTCTCACGATAAAAATTATTGAAAAGCATAAGGGATCGAAGTCCGCCGACACTGGAACTCAGCGGGATTCTACAATTCAAAACAGTCTGGCAGGCAGTGCTATCGGATACATCGGTATTCCCGGCATACGCCTCGGCGGCGAAGCGAGACGAGGGCTTGGTATCGATGCGAGCGCCTCGAACAAGTTTGAAGGCAAGGGGACCACGAATCGTGAAGGAACCTTGACGGGGACCATTTCTTCCATCGTCACGGAGGTGCTGCCCAACGGCGACCTGCGGGTTGCAGGACGCCGGGAGGTGACGGTCAACAGTGAAAAGCAATTGATGACGATCGCGGGGATCGTGCGACGGGTCGATGTCGATACTAAGAATACGGTGCTCTCGTCTGCGATTGCGGATGCCAAGATCGAGTATTCAGGGCTCGGTGTGCTGGATGACGTTCAACGGCCTGGATGGCTCGTTCGGGTGCTGGATTGGATCTCCCCATTCTAACGGTGAAGGAGGTACGACTCATGACATACACGATGAGAGGAACGACAGCCGCTCGTAGGAATCGCATGGCCACAATGAGGTCATTGCAGTTGATGGTGGTGAACGGAGTCATACGCCGTGCAGAGGTATTCCCCCATCGAAATCTTGATAAATACGTCGATCTTGATGCGGATCCAGAGGCGTCATTGTCATCACTCTCGGCCGTCACGCCTGATCAACACAGTTGGTTTGCCCGGTTTTCTAGCCGGCCGGCCGATTCATCTCTTACGCATGCGAGAAACGCGACATGATACGAGCAAAGACGGGCATTGGGCTGGTGGTATTGGGGAGCCTTCTCTGGGCGATGCCGGCAAATGCGGTTCGCATCAAAGACGTCGGATCGTTCGAAGGCGTTCGCGACAACCAGTTGATCGGCTACGGCCTCGTTGTCGGGTTAGATCGAACCGGTGATCAGGTCATCGGCGGGCAGTTCACAATTCAGGCGATGATGTCGATGCTCAACAAGATGGGCATCAACCTCGTGATCGATCCGATCCAGTTGCTGACACGCAACATTGCCTCGGTGATGGTGACGGCCAAACTGCCGCCCTTCGCAAAGCCAGGCTTGACGCTCGATGTGCTGGTTTCATCAATGGCGAATGCCAAGAGTTTACAAGGCGGCACCTTGCTGCTTACCCCGCTGAAAGCGGCAAATCAGCAAGTGTATGCTGTGGCGCAAGGACCGGTTTCAATCGGGGGGTTCTTGGGAGGAACGGGTGGAGCAGGCGGGTCTACCACCACCAAGAATCATCAATCCGCCGGGATCGTACCTGGTGGTGCGATCATTGAAAAAGACGCCGGCATTGATATTGAATCGTGGGAAACCGTCTCGGTGCTGCTGCGTCACCCGGATTTTACGACGGCAATCCGGACGACGGAAGCGATCGACGGGGTATTTGGCAAGGGGAGTGCAATGGCCGTGAATTCCGGGCTTGTTCGGGCGTCGATTCCGGCAACGTTTCGTGGGCGAGTTGTGGAATACATTGCCACGATCGAAGGGTTGGATATCAACGTCGATATGCCTGCAAAAGTTGTCGTGAATGAACGGACCGGTACCGTGGTGTTGGGAGAACATGTTCGTATCTCTACCTGCGCCATTTCCCATGGCAATCTGACGATCTCGGTGAAGAATACGCTTAATGTGTCGCAGCCCCCGGCTCCATTGATTGGATCAACTGGTGGCCAGACGACTGTGACCGAAGACGTGCAAACCGAAGTAAAAGAGCAGGAATCCAGACTCGTGGTAGTGGATGAAACGGTTACACTCGGGGAAGTGGTACGGGCGCTGAACGCTGTCGGGGTGACCCCCAGGGATTTGGTTGCAATCCTCTCAGCGCTTAGAGCAGCCGGAGCACTTCAGGCTAATCTTGATGTTGTGTAGATAAAGCAATGAATTATTTAAGTAATATACATACATGAATCACGATTTCTCGATGCTCGGCTCGATCGGTAACATGGCTGACGCTCAACTGAGTGTGTTGCCGGCACAACCGGCACTCGTCCAGGGTCGGCAGGGGAAGCCGGCCGACCTCAAGGGCGCAGCCCATGAATTTGAAGCCTATTTTATCTCTCATCTGTTGAAAGTAATGAGAGAAACAGTTCCTAAGGGGGCATTGGAGAACAAGGGAGGGGCGTACTTTTACTCCTTTTATGATCAAGAAATCGGCAGGTTAGCCTCCGAAGCGGGAGGGATCGGCCTGGCAAAAATGATTCATGAATACACGGAAAGTCATGCTCACTCACTCAAGTTTTCGGAACCGATCGCCGATACAATAGTCGACAAGGATCATCGCCCCAGCGGCTAGCGGTTGCCGGAATGAATTCGTAGACGACAGAACTGAGAGGAGTCATCATCATGCAGATCTCCGGTCATGGTAAGCCAGATTATCTTGCGAAGATTCTGCTCGGGATTCAGGGAGCCGATGGTGTCAGTGCGAAGCCGCTACCACCACAGGGTGGGCACCAGGATCGGGTGCAGATCTCAGATCGAGCGAAGGAGATCCAACGGATTAAGGCGTTGGCTGATCAGCCGGATGCGGCACGAGAAGAGCGAATCGCACAGATTAGCCGATCGGTCGACGCCGGCACCTATACGGTGTCAGGGAAACATGTTGCCGATGCACTGATCCGTCAGACACTCACCGACGCGGTTCTCTGACAGGTTAGGCAGGCGCAATCCGAAGACTGAAGGGGTACAGGCCGAAGGCCAGAAATCGGAGATCCGAACACTTCAGCCTTCAGCCTGTACCCCGCCTCGCGAGTTTTGCGTAGATACCGAAGTACGCTTCACGATTAACGATTCACGCTTCACTGATATCGAGAACTATGCAGGACAACGTGACGGCCCTCCAGCAATTAGATCACATCCTGCGTCGAGAGGAAGTCCATTGCGATGCGCTGGCAGAGAATATTCAACGAGAACGACAGGCCCTTCGGACCATGACATTGACCGACATGGCTGAGGTGACTCATCAGCGAGCTGAATTGTTGGATGGTCTATTTTTGCTCGAAACGGAACGGGCGGCATGGGTCACGCGGCTCGCTGATCGTTGGAATCTCAACCCGTCAGCCATCTCGCTGAGTGTCATTCTGGAACGGGTTGAGAGGGCCGAGGCGACGCGGTTGGAAACATTGTATACCAGGATGGCCGGGAAGATCCGGGGGCTCCGTCATGAGATCTCCATCAATGCCGGCATCTTGAATAGTCTTCAAGTATTCATTGCGAAGGGCTTGAACGTTGTACGACAGACGGCGACTCCTCTGGAACTGTATTCAGGAGCAGGAAGGTCTCGCGATTGTGGTATGGATGCACTGATGTTCCGCCAAAAAGGCTAGACAGGATGTTGAGAACCGTGAAAGATGAGGCGTGAAAAGTAAAAAGTAGGATTGCCGAGTGCTCTTCATCTGAAACCTTTCACCTGTTACGTTTCCCGAACGACGAGAACGACCCTTTTGAACATCATGCGTCTGCTGTCTGGTAGAGGGGGACATGGGAATTAATAGATTGGTGGACATTGGAAAGTCCGCCTTATTTACCGCCCAGCAGGCGATTACGGTTGCGGGACATAACATCGCAAATGTCAATACGCCGGGGTTTTCGCGACAACAGGTCAGGCTGGCAGAGAATAGACCTGAGAACGGATCTCCGGGCCAGATTGGCACAGGTGTGCACGCCGAGAGTATCCGCCGTTCCTATGATTCCTTTATCGAAGGTCAACTCCTCGCCTCGCGTGAGCGGCTAGGAGAGTTTACCGCTTCAAGCAACGCCCTGGCTCGACTGGAGCCGCTGTTTGGGGATGCCAATAATCAAGGCATCGGGGCGGGGCTCAATGAGTTTTTTGGCGCGCTTCAGGATGTGGCGACCAACCCGAACGACTTGTCTGCCAGGACCGTGCTCCTCTCCAAAGCCACAGCGCTCGCGGGCCGATTCAATCAGTCCGCCGCCGACTTGACTGCCGCGCAAGAGTTTCTCGATCGTCAGATCGGGCAGACCATCACGGACGTCAACCGCCTGACCTCTCAGATCGCGAACTTGAATGCCGAGATTGCCCGCGCTGAGTCCACGGGGCAACAGGCCAATGACCTGCGCGATGCACGAGGGGTCGTGCTTGCCAATCTGGGTGAGTTGATTGAGATTTCATCGATAGAAGACACCACAGGCCAATTGACCGTCTTTGCAGGGCGAGGACATATCCTGGTGGACAAAGAGCGGACTTACCAATTGGTTGGAGTTCAGGATCTCAGCAATAATGGATTGCTCGATGTGCAGTATGATGCAGGAGCAGGGCCGACGACGAGTGTGGCGCCGGTCATTCAAAGCGGGCGGCTCAAAGGGCTCCTTGACGTTCGGGATCAGACCATTCCGACATTGCGGACATCCCTCGACACATTGGCCTCAGAAGTTGTCACGCAGGTCAATCAACAACATCGACTGGGGTTCGGACTCGATGCCTCGACCAATCAGGATTTTTTCGCGCCGACGGGGACGACAGCGAGCACCATCGCTGTCTCGGTGGCGAATGCCAGGCAGATTGCCGCGTCATCGACCGCGATAGGTGTGCCGGGCAATAGTGCGAATGCCTTAGCCTTGGCAGGTCTTCGGAACAGTGATATTGCTGCGTTCGGTAATGTGACCTTTCAAGAGTATTACAGCACGATTGCCGGGAGTTTCGGCTCGACGGCACAAGGCGCCGACGGGAATCTCAAGGCGCAAGAAATTCTTCAGAGCCAATTGACCTCCCATCGTGCGGCCGTCTCTGGAGTATCGATGGACGAAGAGCTGGCGAATCTCCTTCAATATCAACGGAGTTTTGATGCGGCTTCGCGGTTGATTGTCGTAGCGGACGAGCTGTTTCAAACCATCTTGTCTCTCAAGCGTTAAGCGGGGTCATTCGTGAAGTGTGAAGCGTGAAACGTTCAAATCCTGAAACGAACGACGCGTCACGAGATACGCTTCACGTTTGACGTGCCACGGGTACCCAGCATCCTGCTAGAAGAAGGAGCCTGATCATGCGAGTGTCCGACCACCAGTTGTTTGGCACGACAGCCGGGAGCTTGGCGCGCATCAAGGACAGTATTGTCCGCGTACACGAACAGATTGCGTCTCAGCAACGCATCGGCAAACCTTCAGATGATCCCAGTATTTTCGGACAGGCTATCCTTGAGAAGTCCGCACTTGCCGACAACGAGCAGTGGATCAGGAATATTCAGTTCGGGACAGCGCGCGTCACAGTGGCTGACAAGACGTTGGGGGAGGCTCAAAATCTTATCACTCGTGTTCGGGAATTGACGGTGCAAGCGAGAAGCGACACGACGTCTGCGCAAGGACGGGTGACCATCGCTCAAGAAGTCCGTCAACTGCATCGGCAATTGATCCAACTCGCCAATACAGAAGTCAGTGGACAGCCAGTGTTTGCTGGGACCAAGACCGATGCGGCCCCCTTTGTCTTAGGCGTCGGCGACGCCGTCTCTTATCAGGGCAATAGCGAAAGCCAGTCCATCGCAGTCGGTCCGAACCAAACCACGCAAATCGTGCTCCCTGGCGATCAGGTGTTCACCGGAGGGGCGACGAATATCTTCAATAGCCTGAGCAACCTACTGGCAGCCTTGGAAAGTAACAACGGAGCCGGAATCGAGGTTGCGATTGGAGCCCTCGATCAGGCAACGGCACAGATTGGTTTGGCACAAGGGCAGATCGGGGCCATCGAGAACCGTCTAGAGACGGCCCAAGGGACTGCAGCGGTTGTCTCAGAGGCTATTCAGAAAGTACTCTCGGATCAAACCAGCACCGATCTGGCGACAGCGCTGACCGAGCTGAAGCTTCAAGAAACAGCCTATGAAGCGACCAGTCAAACGTTCTCACGGTTGTTCGATCTCTCGCTGTTGAAGTTTCTCCGTTGACGCTGCCTTAAGTTTCGTACGCCCACGCCGATATAACCAGGGGAATAACTCTGGAGCGATTGGACTGCACGGATGCTCGTCCTGACACGGAGACGCGGGGAAGGTGTCGTCATTGGTCCGGATATCCGGATCGTGGTGCTGGGAATTAAGAATGGACAGGTTCGCCTGGGCATCGAAGCGCCGCGCACGATCGAAGTGCATCGTGATGAGGTCTGCGTCAGGATTCAAGATGAAAACCAACTTGCAGCACGTTCGCCGGTGGTTCCATTGGATGTCTTTCAGCGACTGTTACGCACGAAAATAGCTTGAGCCTAAGGAGCTGTCATTATGAATGTCGCGTCAACTCGCTTTGGTATCATGACTGTCCCTGCTGAGAAGGTCTTGACCTTCCCGTCGGGGGTATTAGGATTCCCAGAATGGACCCGTTACGTGATGCTTGATCATGATACGGATGCCCCATTCAAATGGTTGCACTGTGTGGAAGAAGCGTCCCTTGCGTTTGTGGTCGTCGATCCCGCGGTATTTCACCAGAATTATCAGATTGAGATTTCTGCAGAGGCTCGCGTTGAAGTGAAGGGGAGTGAGACTGACGAGTTGAGCCTTGTGGTGATCCTCACCATTCCATCGGATGATCCCTCCGCCGTGACTGCGAACCTTCGTGGCCCGCTCCTCATGAACCCTCGCACGCGACTCTGCAAGCAACTCGTTCTTGCTGAGGACTATCCCACTCGATATCCGGTGTTTTCTACCTCCACACATGCTGAGAGTGGTCTGATTTCTGCCCATGCTGAGGCGGTCCCAGCCTAGTCCAAAGGCTGAAGGGGCAAGGCTGAGGCTGAAGGCTGAAGTGTTCGGATCTCCGACCTTCAGCCCGTATCCCTTCGGCCTTACGGGCTCTTATGCGGCGGGCCTTTTGACGTCGCGTTGGCGCCGGCTCCGCTTTTCAAGAACTTGAACAAGACGGAGCACCGCTTTTTCAAGCTGTGTATAGATCATCGGACCTTCAACCAGCGTACCGAGTCGCCCAAGCGCTTCCAATTGTCCGGCGGATAACACAACCTCTGATGCAGAGAGATTGTTGGCAGTTCCTTTCAGCGCGTGAGCTGCCTGCTCGACCGCTGCGTGATCCTTCGAGGCCAAAGCCGTGCGGATTCTCTCCAGCATGGTTTCGTAGCGTTCAAGGAACAACTCAACCAGATCTTCTAATAGCGCCCTATCCCCTCCGATGTTTCGTAACGTTGCCGCCACATCGAAGATGACCGATAGCGCCTCAGTGTCCGTTCCCTTCTCACGGCATTCTACATCGCTGGAAGAGGTCACCTGTGGATGTACGGATAGAGGAATCCATCGCTCAAGGACTCCCTTGAGATCGTCTTTGCGTATGGGCTTCGTGAGGTAGTCGTCCATGCCGGCAGCGAGGCAGCGTTCTCGATCTCCACGCATGGCATTGGCCGTCAAGGCGACGATCGGAATATGGCGTGTTGTGTAGGAATCGACCGCAGCAGGCTCTTGATCAGTCGCTTCACGCTGGCGAAGGAGCTTGGTCGCCTCGAATCCATCGACGACGGGCATCTGGCAATCCATCAGGACTAAGGCATAGGAGCCTTTGGCTAATGCGGTCAACGCTTCTTGACCGTTTTCCACCACATCCGATTGATAGCCGAGCTTTTCCAGAATACGAATGGTCAGCTTCTGATTGATCAGATTGTCTTCCGCGACCAGAATGCGGGGCGCCGACTTCATTTCTGTGAGGGTGTGCCGGGTAATGAGCTGCGGTGCAGGCACAGGAGCCACGGCGGGCTTTCCTTCGTTCACAAGCTCTGACAATCCCAGCACGGTTCTCAAACAGTTCGAAAGTTGATCGTGCCGGATGGGTTTGGTGAGATAGGCGACGAATCCGGCTTGCCGTGCCAGCTCCGCGTGCCCTCGCTGAATGAGTGAAGTGAGGATGACAAGACGGACGAGAGATCCGACAGGATGAGTCTTCATCTCCTTGGCGAATTGTATTCCATCCTTACCCGGCATCAACATATCGACAATGGCCACATCGTACGCGAGGCCCTTCTCTGCCTGCTGCTCGAGTAGCGCGATGGCTGAGTCTGCATCCTGAGCTTGATCGGCGACCATGCCCCATCCCGTGACCAAATGATGGAGAATGATTCTGTTCGATTCATTATCGTCCAGGATCAGGACACGACGTCCGGTCAACTCGGCCGACGGCATGATGGCCAGAGAGCACGTCGCTTGTTTGGCGAAGTGTGCGGTGCACCAGAAGGTACTGCCATGCCCCGGCCGACTGACGATGCCGACGCTGCCGCCCATTTGCTCGGTGAGCTGCTTTGAAATCGCGAGCCCTAACCCGGTTCCCCCGTATTTTCGTGAGGTGGAGCTGTCGGCCTGGGTAAACGGTTGGAACAGTCGCGCTTGTGCCTCTGAGGAGATACCAATTCCGCTATCGGTGATTTCGAATCGGACCACTACCGCATCGACATGGTCTTTCTCGAGGAAGGCTTGAACCGTCACGTCGCCCTTTTCGGTAAACTTGATGGCATTGCCGACGAAGTTCGTGAGAATCTGACGGAGTCGCCCCGGATCACCGCGTAGACTGGTCGGGACGGCCGCATGCACCAGACCGGTGATTTCCAGCCCTTTCGTCTGTGCCCGTTCCGCGAATTGGCCCAAGACATCTTCCACCGTTGTACGGAGGTTGAAGTCGATACATTCCAATTCCAATTTGCCTGCTTCGATCTTGCCGTACTCAAGGATATCGTTGATCAAGTTGAGTAAAGCTTCGCCGCATTGTCGAATGGTTTCGACATAGGATCGTTGTTCTTCCGAAGGTTCCGTGTCCAGCAATAAGTCCGTCATGCCGATGACTCCATTCATCGGCGTCCGTAACTCGTGGCTCACGGTTGCCAGGAACGAGGACTTCACGCGAGCGGCTTCTTGTGCTTCCTGCAGCGCTTTGTCCAATTGACTATTGCTGTTACGAAGATGCTCGGCGGACCGGCGTAGTTCCGCTTGGGCTGCCTGGATGTCGGTTGTATCGACGGCATAGCCTCGGACCAGCTGATGCGAGGGGACGGGGCAGAGAATCCATGCAAAACTTGCCTGGGATAAGCAGACCTCTTCCCCTCGTATCTCCTCCCCCGATTTGAGGCAGCGTCGAACGAGCCGAGAAAGCTCACCCGGACACACAGTAGGGAATCCGCTCGCCGTAAAGCCGAATCGTTGGAGCAACACCGTCATCGCAGGATTGGCATAGACAAGATTCGCATCAGAGTCCAACTCGATAATGGGGGATGGACTTTCTTCTGCCACACGCGTCAGTCGATTATAGTCTTGTTGCAGCTCCCTCTCGCTGGAGAGGTCGCGTATCGTCAACACCCCGCCGGAATCTTCTCCTGTGTCCAGAGGAATATAGTTCCATTCAACCGGAAACGATTCATGTGCGGAGTCCCTGAGCATCGCATGAGCCGCCTGCACGGAGCGACCATTGAGAAGGGATTCTTGAATGCGCATCGGGATGCCGCGGGTTGGATCAGGGTGCTGTAACAAGACGTCCTGGAGCCGCTTCGATGCGCAGAAATCGACCGAATGTCCCAGGAGGCGAGCGGCTTCTACGTTCACAGAGAGGATATGAAGTTGACTGTTGAGCCGTACGATACCGATAGGGAGGATATCTAGTATTGCATGGTTCAGAACATTCTGGGGATGTGAGGGGTTCGAAGTGCCGGATGCTTCTGCGTGAATCTTTTCAGGCTGTTTCATCAGGCCACCTCTTCGTGGACATCGTCAAGAAACATGGCCACATTCACGTGCTCATGCAGGGGATCTAGCACCTTCGTAATGGTCCGTGCCTTCTTCCCTTCTGTCGAGGCTCCAAGATCGATGCGAACCGGGGGGAGATAGGATTCCCCCTGCGGCCCAGTGATCACTTTGACGACCGGTTTGAGCCGTTGAGTGGGATTCATCTCCACGACCACAGCCTGTTCTCCAGTGTTCAAGAGGACCAGACTGCTGATCGGATACACGCCTAACGTGCCGATCATGGTTTGGATCATATCCTTTGCATAGAGTCCCGTATCTCCGAGGTGAAACAAGTGCCGAATCGCATCATGCGGCAGCATTCCCGGACGTCCGCCACGTCGACTCACCAGGCCATCATAGACATCGACCAGGCTGACCAGTTGCGCCAAGACTGAGAGGCCTTCTCCTCTGAGCTTGTGCGGGAATCCAGTCCCATTGATGCACTCATGATGTTCCGCGACAATCCGAACGACTGCGTCACTGTTCTCTTGCGCCTCACGTAAGATCGCCAGCCCAAGGGCTGGATGCTGCTGCATCATGGCGCGCTCTTCCTCCGTGAGGTCGGGGCTTTTACGGTATAGATTGCGCGGCAATCGGATATAACCGATATCGTGGAGTAATGCGCCGGCGCCGAGCGCCTCCAGGTCTTTTTCCGGAACCCCGTAGTCATGCGCGACAATGAGAGAAAGGGTACAGACATCGAGTGCGTGTGAGGCCAATGTGCGATCGAATCGCTTCATCTTTTGGAGAGAAAGGAGACTGAGCATGGAGGTGCGATTCTCCAGTACGCGCGCAAGCACATTGGTGACCACCGTTCGCACCGTCTCCGTCTGAGGGACGAGCCCTGTCTCTAACGCTTCGAACATACGTTCCATCGAACAGGTCGCTTCTCTATAGGTTTCTTGGGCGGCTGCGGCCTGTTCCTGTGCGTGTGACGGCAGTGGTGTGCTTTCCTGTGTGAGAGGCGGCTGTGCGGCTCTGATTGGCTCGCGCTCATGGTTCTGAGGAGCCTTTTCCGGCGAGGTCGACTCTATCTGATTGTGTGCCTGAGGGTCGGTAACTGTTTCTTGCGTATGAGCCGGAGGAGCTGTGTCTCCGGGCTGGCCAGGCTCCAGATCGTGGCCCTGACCGGGATCGATCTTCACTTCCCTGATCCCATGCTGTCGGAGCAGGTCGATGTCGTGCTGATGACGAATGAGTCGTTTGTGCAAGAGGAAAGGGGTTCGATACCAGGGCTGGTCCATTCCAACGATGAACATCCCCGGCTTCAGTTGATCGATCGGGATCGTTTTCACCTGTTTCATCTATGGTTCCCTGGCATGGTGTCGTAAAGGCCTATTGGACGGACAGATCGGTCGAACTCTGCCACGAAAACTAGGGCTCTGCGCATTGTGTTATCGGGATCTATCGGGCTGAACTTGACATGAGCGAACCAAATTCCGCCCCAACGTGTTGTATCGGCTTCGGCGACGTTCGTTCTTATCCCTCAAGATTCTTCCTTCGATGCCGATAGAGGCCATCAGAGCACGTTGTTGTTCGATGGTATTAGTCAGGTAGATAGACTGAAGGCTTTTAGGCTGAAGGTGGTTTCTACAACCTTGGGTTCAAGCTGAAATGAATCCTCGGTGGGCGGCGTAACTCCTAACAGCATTCAGCCTGAACCCCTGAGTAGTTACGATGCGAAAACGGATATCCATCGATCAACTGAAAGTCGGCATGAAGGTCGAGAGGCTCGACCGTTCCTGGCCGGCTACCCCTTCTCCCTTTCTTGATAAGAAAGCGACATGATGGAATCAGAGCATGCCCCCTCATTTCCGTCGATTCTCGTGGTCGGATTGCCTCTTCAGTTGGTGATCGGGTCCGATCACGGCAAAGTGAACTGTGGATCCACCTTAATCGGCTGGAAGGCGCAGGCGTGGCTGATTTGCGAATGGCCATTTCATTTCGGGCAAGCGGTTCCGTGCGAAACGGGAACCCTCTGTCTCGTCCGCTCAATGGTGGCGGGTAAGCTCGTCGCATACCAAAGCGAAGTCCGCATGACACAGACATCTCCGCTTCCTCTGCTGTACCTCGCATTTCCTCGAAGGATCGAGGAAATCCATCTCCGTAAGGAATCGCGCGTCGCCAGCAATGAGCCGTTACTCCTGCTGCAGGGTCCCCATGGAGGTACGACGCTAGCCCTATCAAATGGGTCTGTTCCTATCGGTGGATTGATACAGGATCTCAGCGCCTCTGGCTGCCGTATTATTGTCCAGCGGCCGCGTGCCGACGTGACGTTGGGCGCCACGGTTTATTTAGAGTTTGAACTGATCGGGATTGGCCACATCGCCCATCTCGCCGGCACAATCAAGAATATTGCAGAGCGTGACAGCGCCCTCTCACTCGGGGTCGAATTCCGATTTAATGGGAAAGAGGCGATCGAATACCGGGGGTGGGGAGGGAGCGTCCAAAGGGCCATTGAGTATTCCGTGATGCAGCGGCAAACCGAGTGGGGATTCTTGACGCCGGCGTCAGAACCATGACGGAGTTGCCGAGCACCAGGCAATGTTTGCCTGGCTGGGCACCCTCTCAAATGCTTGTGTCGCAATAAATCCCTCTCTACTGTGTATTTCCATTTCCTGTTCGATCCCTCAACAGGTGGTCTAAGCCTTGCACTCGTTTGAGTCGAATCATGGATTGAACAGAGGACCACGTGATGCAACAACCTTCAAGAATGCCCCCCCGCCATGTGGTCATCACAGGTGGAGCCGGTTTCATCGGATCACAGATCAGCGCCCGGTTTCTCAAAGAGAAGACGCACGTCACCATATTAACGCGGAATGTATCGGCGCCACGGGCCACGGCGCTTGCCGGACAGGGGTGCAAGGTCGTGGCCTGTGATTTTTCAGACCCGCATCGCATCCCGCCCCCTGATGGCCTCGATCCAGCCGATATATTGTTTCATTTTGCGGCAGACGTCTCTGTCAGCAGCCCTATGCTCCAGGCTGCGAATGTCGACGGCACGAGGCGCGCCGTAGCCTTAGCGGACGCATTAGCTATTCCATACATTGTGTATGCGAGCAGCATCGAGGCGCAGGGACTCGGATCGGAGTCCGAGATCCCTCTTCGAGAAGATATGGCATGCCGCCCTGTCTCCGACTATGGGCGATCGAAAGTGCAGGCAGAAGAGATCGTGACCGCGTGGGGATCCCTGCCAGGTCATCGGTCCCTTGTTCTTCGTATCGGCAACATTTATGGACCGGGGAGTGCCTGGTTTCTCCATCCCTCCCTATTGGCTTTGCTGGGCGCCACCCCGATTCGGGCGATTTGGGCGCAGCTCCGGCATCGTCTTTTCCAGCCGCTTTTTATCGACGATTTCGTCGAAGGCCTCTGGCGAGCCGTCGAGCGTCGGCTTGTCGGCATCTATAACCTCACAGGCGAGGAGCAGGTTTCGATCGAAGGCTATGTCTCAAAACTTGCAGGCCTGATGCAACTGACAGACCGTGTTCAATCGATGTACGAGCCGGCGGCGCAATCTGGACGATCGCTTCCGATCGCGCCGGACTTTGCATACGTGTTAATGGGGACTCCGGAACAGTGCCACCGCGCGTACGACAACAGCAGGCTTCGCACAGAGATCGGCCCCTATGCACGCTGGCCTCTGTCTCGAGGGCTTGCCAGGACTCTGCAGTGGTATGACACAAGCGGCCAGTTGCCGGCTCTCCTAGCGGCATTGCGTCGACAACCGGGAGCGATGACATGCATGTGACGATGATTTTCCCTGGGATCGCACTGCCGGGGTTTGATAGTTTCGGGAAGAAACCCACCATCGATGCCAATTTCATCGACCATGGTCTGGCATCGCTCAGCGCAGCGGCCAAGGCCGCCGGCCATACGGTCGATCTGATCGATCTCCGCACGTTGCGAGACTGGACCCATTTTCGCGATGAGATCCGGCGGCGCACCACGAAAGTCTGGGCCTTCACCTCATGGAGTCTCCATTATCCCGATGTCGTCCGTGCGATCAGGATTCTCAAGGAAGAGCGGGAAGATGCCGTGGTCGTGCTCGGCGGTGTCCATGCCACCATTAAGACGGCACAGGTCATGGCAAACCGACTCATAGACCACATTATCACGCAAGAGGGTGAGATCAGTTTTGTCAAATTGCTCGACATGTTTGCAGCAGGAAAGCAGGCCGATCGCCTCATCGTCGGCGAGGGCCCGGTGTTAGACGAGATCCCCTGGGTGGACCGCGATCTCTTCGATATGAGCGGCGAATTGGCCACGCCGATGGTGCCGGGTATGCCGACACCGTTTGTCACGACCAATGCCGGACGAGGCTGCCCGTTCAAATGCAACTTTTGTCAGCCGGCCGAACGGGCCGTATTCGGCAATCGAGTCAAGATGCGGAGCCAGGAAAACGTGATTGGCGAGCTGCGATATCTGAAAGATCGTTTCAAGTTCAACAGTTGGATGGCGCATGACGATCTGTTCTTCATCAATCACCGCTGGAGCCGTGAATTCTGTGTCCAGTATAAGGCTGCGGGCTTTACGGAGCCCTACATCTGTCAGATGCGCGCCGATCTGATGTGCCGGTATCCGGACGTCGTCAAGCAGATGGCCGAGTCCGGACTGGCATGGGCGATGATCGGGTTCGAAAGCGGGAGCCAACGTATTCTCGATCTGTTCGAGAAAGAAACCACGGTCGAGGAAAATCTGAAGGCGGCTGCCATTTGCAAAGAATACGGCATCAAGGTCTGGGCCAACGTCATGTTCGGCGCGCCGACGGAAACAAGAGCAGAAGTGATGGAGACCGTCCGTATGGTCTGGAAGATCAAGCCGGACCATTTCAGCAGTAGTTACTTTACCCCGACACCGGGTAGCGGTATGGCAGAGGAAGTCGAAAAGAAGGGGTTGACGATGGTGGACCCGTTCAATGGATCCAACCGGACTCCGAACGAAGCCAAGATGAAAGACACGGATTACGAATGGCTGACCAAAGCTATCGCCCTTGCGTATGACGGAGGGTCGGAAGAACGACTGATCGCACTCGGTCAGCTTCCCACGCAATCACGGGAGGCCTCATGCGCATCGCATTGATCAACAGCCCATCCCTTTCAGTGCGCCCGGTCAGCCGCAGCATGGCAGGGGGTCTTGGCTTCGACGGCAGCGAGGGTATGTTGCTGCCCCCCCTGGACCTGGCCATCATGGCTGCCACGTTGCTTCAGGCAGGCGAGACAGTGGACCTCATCGACGCTGATCCGCTGGGTCTGGACGCAGCCGCGGTGTATGCCAGATTGGAAGGCCATCATTGGGATTTTGTCGTTGCAACCGTGTCGCTCCCGACCTTGGACCAAGACGCGGAGTTCCTTGCTGAACTTCGTCGCCGACACCCGTCCGCGCGAATAGCAGGAAAGACTCTGGTACGGGACCACGGTGTATTGAAAGCCCTGTTGGAGCGAAGTACAGCCGATTTGGTGATTCATGGCGAAGCCGACCTCACGATCACCGACATCGCCCATGGCCGGAGCACCGGCGGCACGGCTTGGCTCGATGCCGGTGCGTCGGGCGCCGGACCATCATTCCAATTCGACGAAGGGTCGCCGGTCGAGGATCTCAATCAGTTGCCGTTTCCCGCCCGCGATCTGCTTCCGAACGAACACTACATCTATCCGTTGCTTGGTACCCCCGTCGCGACGTTACAGACTAGCCGTGGCTGTCCCTATCCCTGCGGGTACTATTGTCCATATCCGTTAGTTGAAGGCGTGAAATGGCGATCGCAAACGCCCGAGCGTATCGTTGCCGAGCTGAAAGACGTGGTTGAGCGGCAGGGTATCACCAAGATCTATTTTCGTGATGCGACCTTCACGCTTAACCAGGGGCGTATCGTCAGGCTCTGCGACCTCATTATTGCTTCCGGGTGGCGACTTGAATGGGTGTGCGAGACGCGAGTCGATTGTCTGGGCGATGCCTTGCTGGAAAAGATGCGCGCGGCCGGCTGTGTCGGTCTTCTCGTCGGAGTGGAGACGGGCGATGAACAGGTCATGCATCTACGGGAGGGGAAGAAAGGCCTGACGGTCCCGATGTTGGCCCATTTGCGTGAGCACACATTCCGGCTCGGTATCCGTCTTCATTTCCTTCTGATTGTGGGACTTCCGCAAGAGACCCGTGAATCCCTCGTTGCCACGTACGACCTGATTCAACGATATAAGCCGGACACCATCGGAGTCACGATCATCACGCCCTACCCGGGCACACCCCTTCATACGGAAGGTCTTCGGGAAGGCTGGATCGATTCACAGCAATGGAAAGATTATGGGGGCCACCAGATCCCCATGCATACACCCAACCTCACGAGGGCCGACATGGAGGCGGGTAAGCGGTTCTTGGAAGAAGGTTTCGCACTCTTACAGAAGCGGCAAGTCGGCGGGCATTCCAAACCCCTGGAGGCCATGGCGCAGCAACATTATGAACGGCTGTTGCGGTGGGCCTATCGTCTCGACGGACCGGTCGCGCAACTGCGGGACGTACTCGCGCTGGCGCCTGGAGTGCCGAAACCAACCAAGCATGTGCCATCCGTGGCCTCCAACCCACGAGAAGCGCCTTCCCCCGCGCGGTTCCCCTTGTCGGTCGTCATTCCGACCTATAACCGGCGCGCCATTGTACGGAAGACGCTGCTGGCTTTCATGTCCCAGACCTGTGCCCCTGAGAAATTCGAGGTGATCGTCGTGGACGATGGATCCACGGACGACACCGTTGCGATGGTCCGACAGTTCAGCGCGTCCTTTCCCCTCCGTATCCTCACGGCGGAGCACGCCGGCGCGAATGCGGCTCGCAATTTCGGAATTCGAGCCGCTCAAGGACGTGTGGTCGTCATCACGGGCGACGATATGATTCCGGAGCCGTCGTTTCTCGATGCGCATGCCATGTTCCACGAACGTCATCCAAGCGAATTGGATGCCATGCTGGGCTTCATCGATTGGTCTCCCGAACTGACTGTCACGCCGTTCATGAAGTTCATTGTCTCGCCGGAAGGGGGCCAGCAGTTTGCATTTCATGAAGTGCGGAAAGGGAAGGCCGACTTTCGGCTCTTCTACACGAGCAACCTATCGGTGAAGCGAGATCTGCTGCTCAAGCAACCGGTTCTCTTTGACCCAGACTTTACCTATCCTGCCTATGACGACGTGGAACTGGGATACCGCTTGAGCACCCAAGGTCTGGAATTGCACTACAACGCCATGGCGGTGACGTGTCACCACCATGAGATTGCCCTGGCGGGGTTTGTCCAACGGCAGCGCAAGGCCGGGCATATGGCTGTCGTGCTGGCGCGTAAACATCCTGAGCTGAGCCGTACTCTTCTCAAAATCGACGACGCCCTTGCGGTCCGTGATGCCCTTGGAGAAGATCGGATTACGCGACTGCTTCACGTTGCACGAGAGCTGGAAAAGCCTGATCTCCAGCAATTGGCGTTGATCCGATCCGGCGCAGAACGGTTCGACCGAACCTATCTCCAACGCGTGCTCTATCCCGTGTATCAGACGCTCTTGCAGTCTGCCTATGCCTGGGGTATCTGCGAAGCTGTTGAGCAGGGTGTGGGGTCCATCCCGCCCGCCACAGCATGCAAGCCGTCGTCCCTTCGTTTCAAGGCGTCGATCATCATTCCCGTATTCAACAAACTCGAGCTGACCCGCCAATGCCTCACCACGTTGGCTTCCCTCACCACGATGCCTGAATATGAAGTTATCGTCGTGGACAATGCCTCAACTGATGGAACGGCAGAGTTCCTTGCCGATTTAGGCGGAGACGTTCAGGTGATCAGCAATCCTGAAAACTACGGCTTTGCCGTCGCGTGTAATCAAGGAGCCAGCGCTGCGAGAGGAGAGTTTCTCCTTTTTCTGAACAACGACACCATACCGACCGAGGGTTGGTTGAATGCCCTGGTGGATGAGGTCGAACGCCACTCCGATGTTGCGGTGGTCGGCAGTAAGCTGCTGTACGAAGACGGCACTATTCAACATGCGGGAGTGGCATTCTCGCGGATCGTGTTTACGCCCTATCATATCTATCGAAAGTTCCCGGCAGACTCGCCCATGGTCAATCGGCGGCGCGAATTTCAATGTGTCACCGGAGCCTGCATGCTGGTGCGGCGCGACGTGTTCGAGCAGGTCGCCCGGTTCGATGAAGGTTTCAAGAACGGGTTCGAGGATGTCGATTTGTGTTTGAAAATACGAGAGCGAGGGTGGCGTATTGTGTATCGCCCTGACAGCGTCGTCTACCATTTGGAAAGCCAAACACCGGGACGGAAAACACACGATACTGACAATGCACGACGGCTGCTTGAGCGGTGGTCAGGGAAGTGGTGGATTCCGGACGAGGACGCGTTGTATCTGTCGGATGGACTAGCCTGCCATGTCCGTACCGACCAGGGCATGCTCTACAATCATCTTGAGCCGCTGGCCTCTGTGGCCGATCGGACTGCGTGGCAATTTGTGGCAGACACACAGTCTGCCGCGCAGCGTCAAGACTTTGTAGCGGTCAAGACACTTCTACATGATGTTGATCGATGGCCGAACGATGTGTGGGTGCTTCGGTGGGGGGCGTTGGTGTGCAAATACATCGGTGTATCGAACGTCGCGCTTTCGTTTTGGAAACGCGTACTGGCGCTCGGACCGGACGCAGACGGTTACCACGCCTTGGCGAAGAGCGCGCTTGAAGAGGGTCGACTTGACGAGGCCGAGCACTGTCTCAGCGAGTTACGGAGTTGCAGCCCGAAGCACGGAGACGGGTGGTTATTGTCCGGGATCCTGGCCATGCAGCGCAATCGGTTGGCCGAGGCCAAGACGGCCTTCGAACATGCAGGCGCCTATGGGGCGGATCGCCGTAAGGCACAATTAGGGCTCGGCATGGCTGCGATGGGGTTGACCGAATCCGCCGATGCCTGGGAACTGTTTCTCGCAGTGGCGACTGACCATCCCGACGATGCGGAAACGCTGCACTGGTTGTTGAGGGCCGGTACGGTGCTCCAACGGTGGGAACAATTAGAGTCCGTCCTGAGTCGGTACGTATCGAGAAATCCTGGAGACCTCAGTCTTCGGTTCGCGCTGGCAGGCGTGTTTCTCCGTCTGACCCGTTGGGCGGATGCTCGGCGCGAACATGATTCGATCCGTATGCTGGATCCAGCCTTCGATGGTCTCAGTGAATTGGCGAGCGCGATCGATGAGAACGAGCCGGCACTGACACATCATCATGGCGCATGATGAAGACACACCGGCGCGAAGGCTGCTGATCCAACTTGCCAGGCTAGGCGATCTGGTCCAGAGCTTGCCGGCATTCGTCTCCCTTGCGACTCGTTACCCGCACCAGTCTCTCGATCTGCTCTGTCCTGCGGTACTGGCGGATCTCGCCCGTTTGTTCCCAGAAGTGAGGCATGTGCTGAAATGGAACGGAACACAATGGCATACGTGGGCCGAGTCCTTTGCCGGAGAGTTTCAGCCCTCGTGCTTGCGCGAAGTCGAGCGATACCTCGCGGAGTTGACGCCCGAGCCCTATTCAATTGCCTATGTGCTGAACCATCACCCGCGCGCAATCCTGGCAGGGGCGCTGTTGGCTGCAGAGGTTCAAGGCCCCAACCTGCATGGGCCTTTGAATGAGGAGCTGTCACCCTGGGCTGTGTATCTGCGTCAGGTTGCGCATCAACGAGGTTCGAATCGCATTCATCTTTCCGATACCTTCTGTGGCCTGTGCGGAGTGAATCCTCCCCGGACTCCGCCTGTCTTCATACCCTCCACGAGCGATCTTTCTGGCGATTTAGCTGAGGTTGGCACGTCGGCAGGGCAATGGGTCGCGGTCATAGTGGGAGCCGGTGACGCAGATCGTTCAATTCCAATCGAGGTGTGGAGCGAATGGATTTCGCTCTTGCTCGCCCATGAATCGCCTTGTGGGGTTGTCTTGATTGGGAGTGAACGCGACCAGCACGCCGCTCTTGCGATTCAGGATAGACTCTCACCGATGATTGCGGGGCGTGTGTGGGATGCCACGGGACGTACGACTCTTCCGCAACTGGCCACCCTCTTGAAGCGATGTCATTGGGCTGTCGGCGCTGATACGGGCCCGCTCCATCTGGCAGCCGCTGTCGGTACCTGTGCAATAGGGTTGTATTTCTCGCGCGCCCGCGTGCATGAAACGGGGCCTTACGGAGAGGGCCACTGGGTGTGGCAAGCCGATTGTGCCTCGCCGGCGATGTGGCCGATCCAAGCCAGTGTGAAGATGATTCGAGAGCCCAGCACAATCCCGCAACAAGAACCGGTCGCAGGCTGGTCTTTATGGCAGTCCCACCACGACGAGTGGGGGGCCATTTTCCGACGCGTGGACGAGAACGATCCAGTCGAAGATCAGCGCGCTGCAATCTGGTGGCAGTTATCGGAACAGCGCCGGCCGCTGCAAGGTGTGCGATGAACTCCTTCGAGACAAATATCGCTCGATTGACGCGGCGCAATTCTGCTCTGGCGGCGGTGCTTCGCCAACGCGAAGGGGGCGCGCTGGAGATTGTGCCGGCGCGTACCGGGGTGATGTCGGCGCGCATCAACGGACGATGGATTCATAGCGCCTATGATCCCATAAAAGAAGCGCAGGCCTGGGCCGAAGGTCAGAGTTATCAGGATGGAGAAACGATGGTGGTATTCGGCGTCGGGCTGCTCTATCACGTCGAGGCCTTGTGTGCGCGACTGCCTCGAACGGCCTCGATTGTCGTGGTCGCTCCCGACCTGAATGTCGTCGTCGATGCGGCGGCGGCTCGCGTGTGGGGCGATTGGATGGATCGTGTGTCTTGGGCTTGGGGGACCACGGAGGCAATCGGTGAACAGGTTGCCGCAGCCGGCCAACCACTGCGGCTTGTCACCTATGCGCCGGCTGCTGCGTTCTATACGGATAGTCATCGTGCCATTGAAACGGTCTTGCAGCGGGGGGTTGCGTCTAAGGCCGGTGGGCAGCTCAGCATCGCCGTTGTGGGGCCGATCTACGGAGGATCTCTTCCTATTGCCCGTTATGCGGTCAGCGCGCTTGAATCGCTCGGACATCGCGTCCGCTGGCTCGATCATAGCGTCCATGCCACAAGCTATCACCAGTTGGACTTGCTGAAGAATTCCCTACATCGTGTGGCTCTGCAGAGTAAGTATGCGGAGATGCTGAGCCGGATCACGATGGCTCAGCTGGCAGAAGATCCGCCCGATTTGGTCCTATCGCTCGCACAGTCTCCCTTGATTCTTCCGGCGCTGGAGCATCTCCGGCGTAAAAAGTTTCTGACGGCGATGTGGTTTGTCGAGAATTACCGGCATCTCACCTACTGGCAACAGTTAGCGGCAGGCTACGATTTTTGGTTTGTGATTCAGCAGGAGTCATGTATCTCGGCGCTCAAGCAGGCTGGCGCGAAGGACGTGCGCTATCTTCCGATGGCAGCAGACCCATCTGTCCACCGTCCCGTGGACTTAACACAGGCCGAGCGAGATGAATATGGGTCCGATGTGTCATTTGTCGGTGCAGGCTATGCCAACCGGCGCGAGATCTTTCCCCGGCTACTCGGTCATGAGTGGATATTCAAGCTGTGGGGCAATGAATGGGGCGGTGCTGCCGGCCTGACCCCTGTGCTTCAACGCAACGGCGCCCGGATCGATACCGACACCTGTCAGAAAGTATTCAACGCAAGTGCGGTGAACCTCAACCTGCATTCTTGGGGTGGGGCCGGGTTCGATCCTGAAGGGGATTTCGTGAATCCCCGCACGTTCGAACTGGCGGCTTGCGGAGCGTTTCAGCTTACGGATCGCCGTACTCTGATGCCGGGGCTCTTCACTGAGAGCGAAGTCGCCACGGTGTCCTCTCCCGACGATCTGCCTGGTGAAATTACCCGCTGGCTTCGCGAGCCTGAGGGACGCGTGGCCATGGCGGCACAGGCTCGCCGGCGCGTGCTGGCCGAACATACCTATCCTCACCGTATGCGCGAGTTGTTGTCCCAGATCGGTGTCGCAAGTCCGGACCGTATTGGGTCGATTCTGCGAGGAACCCGCCAGGCGGGCGCGCTCGCGTCAGCAGCCGCTGATGCATTTCCATCGGTGGCCTCGACGCTGGGAACGTTTCCCTCCACTCAACGGGTGGAGCTCAAGCAGCTTGCGGCACAGATTCGTTCACGCGGTCCCATGGGTACTTTGTCGAGGGAGGATCTGATGGTGCTGATGTTGGATGAATATCGGTCCGAGACAAAAGATTTGGTGTAGCTGCCCAGGTAGATAGGCTGAAGGGGTTCAGGCTGAAGGTTTCGATTCGAGATAATTTATCGCCTTCAGCCTTCAGCCTTCAGCCTGAACCCCTGAATCCCTGAGTAATTCAGACTCGATATGACCAAACAAGTGCTGATCATCAATGTGACTCGCATGGGAGATCTGATTCAGACCGGCCCCTTGTTGTCCCGATTGCGAGAAGAATGGCCTGATGTGGCGATCGACCTGGTCGTTGATCGAAGTTTTGCGCCGACTGCTGCGCTGCTGACCGGGCTCCGACAGATCATCAGTTGCGATTTTACGGGATTGCTCGATGCGTGCCGCACGCAGTCGAAGAGTCTGGTGACGCTGATGCAAGAGATGACGGCTTGGGCGGCGCCGCTACGAGCTGCACGGTACGACCGCATCATCAATCTCACCTTCAATCGTCAGACCGGTTTACTCGCGTCGTACATCGGTGCGCCGGACTTGCGGGGGATTATTGCAGGGCCGGACGGCTGTCCCATCGTGCAGAACTCCTGGCTGGCGTACTTCACCGATCTGCATCGGCATCGGCGATTCAATCGGTTCAATCTGGTGGATCTCTATGCCATGGGAGGGAGCAGCCACGGGGCATTTTCACCGTTGTCGATCACCATTCCAGCCGATGGTCGAGCCTGGGCTGATCTATTTCTCCCGTCTCAGGGCCGAACCGTCCACCAGTGGATCGCCATACAAGCCGGAGCCAGCGACGTCATGAAAGCGTGGCGGCCGGAATATTTCGGTCAGACCATGGCGCGGCTGAGCCGCCATTCAGGCGTGGGATTTGTCATGATCGGCACGGCTGCCGAGGCGGATGCCATCCAACTGGCCGTGACGACCTATCGAGACAGCGGGGGAGCCGCGCCGATGCTCGATGCTAGTGGCCGGACGACACTCAATCAACTCGTCGGCCTGCTCTCGCGTTGTCAGCTGCTCCTCACCAACGACACGGGGCCCATGCATCTCGCGGTCGGTGTTGGAACTCCAGTGATCGACCTGTCAGTTGGCCATGTCGATCACCATGAAACGGGACCCTACGGGCCAGGCCATTGGGTCATTCAGCCCGATCTGGCTTGTTCACCCTGCGGATTCGATCAGATTTGCGCGCACCATGCCTGCAAAGATCGAATCATTCCCGAAGAAGTCGCGATGCTATGTCTTCATGCGTTAGGGCGCGCTCCATTTCCCGCATGGAGTCTAGGTGCGCGAGTGTATCAATCGAGTGAGGATGCCGATGGACTTGGTGCCTTTATCTTGCGAGCGGGACATGTGGATGCCGAGGTGGCCTGGTATGCCGAATTTTGGAGGAGATTCTGGTACGAAGACTTTACGGGCAGGCCGAGCCAGGTGGCGTTGAACCTTGAACCAGCGCCGGACCGAGACGGGGCGATGGCCTGGATGAGAGAAGCGGGCCAACCCCTGCGACTCCTGGAACAGCGGGCTCGGCATATCGCGACTCTCACGAGACGCCGCCCAATACCGGCTTCAATGCTCCAGCGGGAACAAGCGCTGCTCCGTCAAGAGCGAGAAAAGCTTCTGCCCCGGATGATAGCTCATTCGGCCACTGGCCCGGCCACTGTGGCGATGATCAGAGACATTCATAACGATGGCGCGAGAGAGTTGGCGATATTGGCCGATCAACACGTGAAGGCCTATCGACGATGGCAGCAGCGCATCGCTCGAGTCGGAACAGTATTGTCAGACGCACCGGCGCAGGTCGAGAGACGACCGCGCTCATTGCCGTTGATACAACAGGCCGTCTCAGTCGCGTCCGTATCTATCACAAGGAGTTGAACCATGCGTATCACACTCGATCACGATCAGTGGGATGTCAGTGACGATCAATTGGTCGGTGAGGTTCTGGCGCAGGTTAGTGATCGCGCCCATGCACGACATCGGCTGGTCACGTCGCTGAAGCTCGGGGGGCGCCTGATTACGGATCGCGACCTCCAGCCCATGCTGTTGGGCAAGCTTCTCAAAGAGGTCGGATCGGTTGATGCCTGTTCACAGGATATTCCTGAGATCATGACGAACGCGACGCCGACCATCACCAGGTTTTCGTCGACATTGACAGCCGAGGCTCAGGGATTTCTTGCGCCCCTGCGTATGAACGCCATCATCCCTTCAGCATTGGACCGCTGGTTCGGGCAATTGGCCGATTATATGGAACTTCTTCAGGTTGCTGGGCCTGGTAGTCAAGCCGGTGACGATCTGCAGGCCCTTTCCCCATGGATCCAAGACCTCCTGGATGCCCGGTCCATCCAAGATCCTATTCGCATCGCAGATATCCTGGAATTCGAGATCCTCCCACGGTTGGCTTCTATTTGAACCTTCACGTCGAATACTGTCGGTTGTCGACCACTATGACTGCTCTCCGCACTGCTCCTCAGGCCCTCTCAAGTGTGGACCGGCTGGGACCGATAAGGAATGCACGACCAAGGACCTTCGCCGGTATGCATGCTATCTGCGGAGTCACCGGTCAAAACAATCTTGGCACGGATGCCAGGAAGTGCGAGTGGTTGATGCGCTCGGTTTTCAAGGAGGAAGAGGTCCATGTCTTTAATTGTCAATAACAACCCGTCTTCGGTCGCAGCTCAGCGGAATTTGACCGTGAATACGAACCAGTTGCAGCGGTCGGTGGAACGGTTGTCTTCAGGGCTTCGGATCACCCGTGCGGCGGACGATGCTGCCGGACTCGGTGTGTCTGAAACATTGCGCGCGCACATTCGCAGTATCAACCAAGCGACACGAAATGCGAATGACGGCATCAGCTTGACGCAGGTCGCCGACGGGGCCGCGGCCACCATCGGTAACTTGCTTTCCCGTCTCCGTGAGCTGACGACGCAGTCCGCCAGCGGTACCATCGGGGCCACGGAGCGGTCGTACTTGGATCAAGAGTTTGTGACACTCCGATCTGAAATCGACCGGATCGCAACCGTGAGCGAGTTCAACGGCCAGGCGCTGTTGAGCGGAGCCACCAACTCATTTGAAGTCTTCGTCGGCTTCAAGAGCGGTTCGGGCAATGCGCTCACAGCCGATCTGAACGACTTGACTGTTGCGGCCGTCGGCTTGACAGGCGTGAACATCTCAACGTCGGCAAACGCTCAGAGCGCGTTGAGCAATATCGACAGCGCGATCAGTTCAGTGGCCACCGCACGAGCGGAATACGGCTCGATTCAAAACCGTTTCGAGGCGGCTATTTCGAACTTGCAGGTCACAAGTGAGAACTTCGTGGCGGCAGAATCTCGTATCCGCGATGCCGACATCGCCTACGAGACGTCGCAATTCACGAAGAATCAGGTGCTTGTGCAATCAGGCGTTGCGGTGTTGGCACAAGCCAACTCACTCCCGCAACAGGCACTCGCGTTGCTGCGGTAGACCTTCATATCGTTTCGCTGGAGTGATCGCCCAGCTGCCGTATCGGCGGCTGGGCCTCCAGCGGGCGATGAAGGAACGCCGCCTCTATGGAGGCATCTATGGTCCAAAACATTCGACCGCCTCACGATCTGTATTTCGTCCCACGCCATCTCGAAAGCGCTGTTAAGCCGGTTCGTGATGGAGACAGTAGTGTGGACACCGATCCCAGGATTTCTACTCCGGAACCGGCACCGACGATAGAGAAGCTGGAGCAGGCCGCCGCTCGTGTCAAGGACGTGCTTCGTGGAACTACATCCCGTCTGGAGATCGAGATCGATTCCGATTCGCACAAAGCCGTGATCAAGATTCTCAATGGGGAATCCGGAGAGATCATTCGACAGATCCCTGCGCAAGAACTTCTGGATCTGGCCAAGCATCTGGATGAGCCTAAAGGTCTCTTGATTCAGGAACGCGCCTAACAGAGGAACGCTGACACTATGGCATCGATTTCGTTCGGGGGATTGGGGAACGGACTGGATTTTGGTCAAGTGGTCGATCAACTGGTCAAAATCCAGCGCGGCCCCATCGATCAACTCGGTCAGAAGAAAGCAACGGCGCAGTCAAAATTGACAGACTACGCATTGCTTGAGGGTAAGCTTCTGGCCTTGCAATCGGCTGGAGATGCCCTGCGATTGCCGACATCTTTCGATCGGTCGACCACCACCGTCTCGGATGAGAAGGTCTTGACTGCCTCGGCATCATCGACTGCGACGCCTGGTTCCTATCTCGTCCGGGTGACGCAATTGGCTCAGTCGCATCAGATTACCAACAAAGGAGCGACAGCCGTATCGAGTGTGACGACCGATATTGTCGGTGGCGCGTCGGCTTCGTTTACCTTCCGCGTCGGAACGGGAACCGATCAGACTGTGGCGTTGAGCAGCGCCGCTACGCTTGAAGATTTACAGACCGGCATTAACGACTTGGGCGCCGGCGTGACTGCGTCGATTGTGAATGCAGGCAGCGAGACCACACCGGCCTATCGCGTGATTCTCACGGCCACTGCATCAGGAGCAAGCAATGGGGTGACGATTGTGGCCGACGGGACCACATTGGACTTTACCAATGGCGGGGGCACAGGGGGCGTCGATACTCTGCAGGCTGCACAGGATGCTATTGCCATCGTCGGCGACCCGGCATTGAACCCCGTCACTCTGCAGCGCAGCAACAATGTTCTCACGGACGCGATTCCTGGCGTGAGCCTCTCGCTCCTCAAGACAACCGGATCCGACACCGTTTCCGTTAATGTTACGCGTGACAACGGGGCGGTGAAAGAGAGCATCAAAAAGTTTGCCACAGCCTATAGCGATATCGTGAAATTTGTGAATGAACGTACCACGTACGACGTCGCTACGAAAACGGGTGCCCTCTTCTTCGCTGAACCGACGGCGAAAGGTCTCCTGTCGCAACTCCGGCAGGCCCTCTCGGCTTCTGCCAGCGGACTGACGACCTACTCGTCCGTGGGGGAAATCGGGTTTAAGACGGAACGCGACGGCACGATCACGGTGGATGATGCCAAACTGGACGGCGTACTGAACAGCAAATATGGTGCGGTTAAATCCCTCTTTATCACTCAGGCAGGGGTGGCTGGTGTTGCTCAGCGAGTCAATGATGCCATCGATGCCATCGATGACATCGGGACCGGCTCACTCACGGTTCGCAAAAACGCATTGACTAAGCAGCTCAGCAGTCTCACAGTCGAAATCGACAGAAAAGAAGATGCCCTCTCGGCCTACGAGGAGTCGCTCAAGAGACAATATGCCGCGCTCGACGGACTCCTCAGCCGGCTGAAAGGCCAGAGCACCTTCTTGCAATCTCAACAATCACAAGGGTCATGATGATGAACACCTTCCCCAACACAGCCGCCGCCTCACGGTATCGTCAAACGGAGGTGCTGACCACATCAAGCGTTCAGCTCATCGTCCTGCTGTACGATTCTGCCATCCAGGCGGTTGAGCTCGCGAGTGACGGGATCGCTCGGCAGCATCAGCCCGATAAGGCCCGGTTTCTCGGACGCGCCGTCGGAATTGTCAGCGAATTGTCCAGCGTCCTTGATTTCGAACGAGGCGGCGAGATCGCCAAGTCGCTCTACCGTCTCTATGATTACATGCTGTCAGAGTTTACGCAGGCCAATTTGCGAAACGATGCTCGCCGGCTCGATGGCCCGCTACGATGTCTGAAGGAAATGCGTGGAGCCTGGCACACGGTGGCGCAGCAACAAAACCAGCCGATGGCTTTGCCGCGAGGTTGAGCGCGAAGCGCGAGGAGTAGGCGTGAAGCGTATCTCGTGAAGGGTTATTCGTTTCCGGACTCAGACGCTTCACACGCTCGCGTTCATGAGTCATGAGGGCTACATGAGTCTATCGAATAGGACAAGCTGGGAGCAGAACCTGCGTACCTTAACGATGCAGGCTGGTCAGGCCGCAGAGCTCGGACAGTGGGATCAGGTTGAGGCATGTTATGCGCTGCGTGAAGAGCATCTCTTTGACCATCCCATGCTTCCAGCCCTCGCCATGGATCTCTCGGTATCTGACCAAGCGGTCACAGCCAGAATTGTGAACGCTCAGTTAGCCGTTCAATCGCAGCTGATTGAGGCAGCAAAGATCCGCCAGAACTTACAAGGCGTACGATCCTGGCAAGGGCTGAGAGAGAAACAGGCTCCTCTCATGGACCAACTAGCATGATTGGCTTGGACGAATAGTTATGGCAATCGAATTAACCCGGATTCACAATGTGGTGCGTGCCTATCATCAGGCCATCCACACTTCCCTATCGGGACTGCACGAGGTTGAGCGAACAGGAGAGCTGGGACAGGGTCTGCTGTCGGAATCCCCAGGTATACGCGAACGGAATATTATGCGTGTAATACATGAGGTTATTATTATAGATAGTTGATAAGACAAGGAGTGTCTTATATGAATAATGACAGGATGTCCACGGTCGAAACGGCAATTTGCGATAGTTCCCATAGTGATCCCACCAGACTGAATCCACTATCCTCCGTCTGTATTTCAGGTCGCCCGGAGTTTCACCATCAGACACTCTGGCATTATCTTGAAAAGGCAGGTCATGCCGTGTATCGGTTTACGGAAGATCTCGCGCTTCTCGATGCCGTGGGGGCACGTTCACCCTCTGCGATTGTGTACGAAATTCCTGCAGGACGTGAGCGCGCTGTTCAGTTCCTCAATCAGTTAGCCAAGCTGAACCATGACGCCTGTGTGATCCTGGTTGGTCCTGAAATCGGCGCAGAGTCGGTGGCCCACTGTCTACGATCTGGAGCCTTTGACTACCTTACGGTTCCAGTCTCACCTGCTCGATTCATGACGTCGCTCCACGAGGGCCTTGTCAATCGGCACACCTTCCGCGCCGTGCGCAATCTGTCACAGGAACTCGCTCAATCGAATGAGCAGCTCGCCGAGGAGCGCAACGCGCTCAAACATTGGAATCGAACGCTCTTGGCCTTGAATCATTTGACCCAGGTATTGACCGCCTCGTTGGACAGTGAGACCATTGTCCGGTCCCTCTTCACCGGGCTCGCAACTCTCGTTCCATTGGATATCATTGGCCTCGCCTGCACAGAGCCCCATCGGGTCATGACCTGGTCCCGCTCGTCAGCGTGGACGTGTCAGGAAATGCAGGTTCGAGAGTGGCTGCTTCGTCATTTTCCGGAAGATGCCAAGCCTAGGACGTCTAGCCGACAGCCTCTTGACCTGGTAGGGGCTGGGGCCCTATCGAGGGAAGACTGTGCGCCGCTTTCATCGTTCCCCGCCATGGGCGACGACCGTCATACGATGACGATTCCATTGCCTCTCTCGCCAGATACACAGGGGGTACTGTATCTCGAACGTCGAGAGGGCACGTTTACCGAAACCGAATTCAAAATGTTGTCAACTGTGGGAACATCACTCGCCATGGCGCTTCGAAATGCCTCTACCCATCAGATGATCCAGGAATTGGCTTTACGCGATAGCATGACCGGATTGTTGAACCGCCGGGCACTTGAGGACGTCCTTGCGCGGGAATTCAAAGGAGGTTTCCGCTATAGCTCATCGGCCTGTTTGCTTCTCGTGGACTTGGACCATTTTAAGGCGATCAATGACCAGCTGGGTCATCTTGCTGGGGATCAGGTGCTCAGGAGCACAGCCGCGTTGATGCGAAGAGCGGTTCGCGATATCGATGTCGTCGGACGGTATGGTGGGGAAGAATTCGGGATCGTGTTGCCTCATACCGATCTCGATTGCGCGTTGGTATTGGCAGAGCGGCTGCGCAGGGAGATAGAGAGTCAGGAGTTCGACGCGGAGCAAGGGATCGTGCGGATCACCGCCAGCATCGGCATCGCCCACATTCCTGCCGTAACCATTCGATCCGTGTCAGAATGGATTGCGGCCGCAGATTCGGCGTTGTACGGGGCCAAGGCGTTGGGTAGAAATCGAGTGGTCGTCCATGTGCCTGGTCAGGCGGCATCGGTTGCAGGCGCCACCTTGACGTTTGCGGCGCCATGATGGCCGGAAAGGTCCCATGAGTATCACGATGCCTCCTCCCTCAACGAAAACAACCAAAGCCCTGTCGGACGAGCGGCGTGAGTGGGTGCGAATCGACGATCGGGTACTTTTCGAGTGTCGGCTCTTGACTGATCCAGCGGAGGGGCCGATTCCAGGGGCCTTACCGATAAGCCAGGAGGCAATTTCGGCAGCCGTTGCCAAGCCCACGTCAGACTTGTTGCTCCGCAGCGGTGAGCAATTGGCGCAATCGCCGCTGCTCCCTTGGATCATGAAAGTTGATTGGTTGCTGGAAGTGATCGTCAAGCAGCTTGCCAAGATGCAGCCGGAGAGCATCGCGATTGCGGCAATCGTCGATGTGACGCTGAGCGGGGGCGGCGTCGGTTTTCTCTCACCGCGGATCTTCGCCGTCGATGATCTCCTGAGGATAAAAATGATTCTGCCGCCCTTTACACCGATCCAGGCAATCGCCAGGGTCATCCGATCTTCTTTAGCCAAAGACGGAGTTCAGTATGAGATTGCGTCGGAATATACCGAGATCAATCCGGACGATCAGGACCATCTGATCCGTCATATTATTCACACCCAGGCAGAACGGTTGCGCGGTCGGCGCAGCCAATCGGGCGAGCGATGAGGCTCAGTTGGCCTGCATTATTCATGAACACTTCTGCTGCAATCGCCGATCCGCTGCTGCGACAAGCCTTCGGGAGGCGGGCTCGCCCTTCGGACCTTCAACGTACTGCACGAGTACGCTTTAGCAGGATGCTGAAAATCTCGCCAGCGGCGTTCTCGCATCGCTCAGAGGCTCGGAAGCACTGGAGGTATTTTCCGTGCGCCAAGATCCATTCCTCGGGCGAACGGCCACACAAAGTGCGGATGGTACCTCCTCGCCTCTTCGCTCGCTGCGGCCTTGCCGGACGGTCTTTTTGAGCATCCTGAGGTTATATTGATATCGATACCGCATGTACGATTCCAACAGTGTATTGCATATAAACTGAACTTTTCCGCAACCTGTTAGGTCCTCCGGGCTCTGCGCGCCGCTCTCGCAACGCGACTCAGCGATTTCGTCTCTCGACTGGGCTCGGAACCCTGAGCAAGTCGAAGGGCGACGAACTGTCATGAATCATGTGGGCTGACAGGGGAAGCGATGCGGGTGAGCAGGGTGTCGGCGATGGCGGCGAGAGCGGTCGGTTCACAATCAACGACGGGAAGATAGCGGCGTACGGCTCGTTCCATTGCCGGATTGTCAGGGATCTCTCCCAAGAGCGTGAGGTCTCCGCCAATATATTCTTGAAGAATTTTCTTGAGCGTCGCGACATTCACATGAGCGCGTCCCGACAGCCGGTTGAGGATGAGCGTGGGGTGGAAGTCCGGAGTGCGACTTCTGCAACACCACGGCTCGTTTCGTCGGGTAGACCCACCATATCGAGTACCTCTTCCACACTGGAAAAATCACGATCTGCTAAGGCGTCGGTCATGGCCTCCCTGGCCAGAAACGAAGATAAAACACGGCAGATCGCAGCTAGCTTGATGAATCGGTAGAGGTCCAACACCGACGTGGGATCGGGTGTGGCGACGGTCACATGATGGTCGGCGATCAAGAAGAAATCCAGTGCGTGGTAGCTCGTTCCGGCTCCGATGTCCACGGTGACTACTTCGGCCTGAAGGTTCTTGAGATGGCGGATGAGTTGTTTCTTCTTGGCATAAGGCATATTGGCGGTCCCGAGCGTGTCACCTGAGCCGGGAATCAACGTCAGGCCTGAATGTACTGGTAGGGTCTGGGCGATGTCTTCGAGGCGTTCGACTCGACGATTCAGAAAATCCGTCAGCATGAGCGGCGGATTTATCAATCCGAACAAGATATGAATATCGGCGCCCCCGATATCCAGGTCGGCCAAGGTCACCTGCTTTCCTTTCTTTGTAAGGAGGAGGGCAAGATTGGCAGCGATGGAGATGATAGTGGCCATTGAGGCAGCTTCCTCGTGGTTCGTGATGGTCGGTGCCCCTTCTTCGGATGTTCTAGCAAGAAAAAATATGAGTGGAGCCGGTCGTGTTGTTCAGGAGCCGTGCAAGACAGACCATCACGTCTCGCAATGACGTATATCAACCACTCAAGTTTCCCAATCGCAACACCGATATCACATCCACTATGAACAATGCCCTGTCTGTGTCAACAACAATTCAGCCGAGCAATGGATCATCAACGGATGGCGAGATTCTGACGGTCATGGACGTGGCGCAATTTCTTCGTGTGCCAAAGTCTACCGTGTATAAGCTCGCTCGTGTTGGGGAATTGCCGGCGTCAAAGATCGGGAAACACTGGCGTTTCCTCCGTCGCGACATCCATGAATGGATGCACAGTCGCTCCAAGCAGGGCTAACGATCCAATCTCGCGTGGGATTGTCGCCTGTTTGGAAAGAGCGGTGAGGTGCGTGGTGTGAACGCTGTAGTTGAAGGTTGGATTTTAGGGTTTGAAGGTCCGAACAATTCGGCCTTCAGTCTTCAGCCTTCCGATCATCCTGTACGAAGAGCATGAAGGAGGTTCAGACCATGCCGGCCGACCCGAACATGAAGATTCTCGTTGTGGACGACATGTCGACCATGCGAAGGATCGTCAAGAACATCATGAAGCAGCTTGGGTTTGCGAATGTCGAAGAGGCAGAGAACGGCCAAGACGCGCTCGACAAGCTCAAGGCCGAATCATTTGGGTTTGTCATTTCTGATTGGAACATGCCGGTCATGACCGGCATTGATCTGTTGCGGGCTATTCGTGCCGATGACAAGTTGAAAGCGATCCCTGTCTTGATGGTGACGGCAGAAGCACAAAAGGAGAATCTTGTCGAAGCGATTCAAGCCGGCGTGAGCAATTACATCGTGAAGCCGTTTACAGCGGAAGTGTTACAGGAAAAAATGAGCAAAATTTTCAAGTAGCCGACAAAGCGGTGGTTTATCTGGTTTCTTTGGTTTGTTTCGTTGATTTGGTTAGTTCCGTCCAACAAAACAAACCGCGGAAACCCAATAACGATCTTCTTATGGAGGAGCCTATTGTGCTGAACGGCAATGTCAAACTGTACGACGAACTCGGTGAATTGGCTCGTTATCTCGAATCGGCCATGCGAAAGGTGGCTGACGTCGGTGCCCCAATGGCCACCAAAAGTGCGCAGCTGCCTCAAGCGACGGCCCATCTGCTCGATCTGAATAAGATGACGGAGGACGGCACGATGGAAGTCATGCGTTTGGCTGAGATCATTCAGGACAACCGTGCCAGAGCGGCCAAGGAACTGGCTGCGATAATTTCGACATTGGAAGCAGTCGACTGCCGGACTCTCGCGGTGCGCCTGGGAAAAACCACACATGAGTTGGCGCAAGACGACAAGCATTTGATGGACATCATGACGGCTCTATCGTTCCAGGATCTCGTCGCGCAACGGGTGAAGAAGCTCGTCACCATCATTGATGACGTTCAGTGCAAGCTGGTGGAGCTGGTGGTCGTGTTCGGTCTGAAAGAGGACAGCGCTACGCCCGAGACTCAGGGGAAGGCCGGTGAAATGCTTAGGCAGCTGGAAGCGTCAAAATCCACGGCGATTAAGCAGGACCTGGCGGATGAACTGTTGTCAGAATTCGGATTCAAATAGCGTTCTCTTATCTGTCCGGTCTCACGGGTTTGTGTGGGTTATTTGGTTGAATGAAGCTAGCCAGATGAACCAAATCAACCCAATGAACCCAATAAACCTAATAAGCGGGATGTAGAACTTGGATATCGCAACGATTATTGGAATTACCCTCGCGCTCGGGTCGATCCTTGGCGGGCAGGTCCTTGAAGGTGGCCATGTCGGCTCGATCATGCAGCTCACCGCCTTCATCATCGTGATTGGCGGAACCTTCGGCGCGATCTGTATTCAGAACCCACTGTCGGTTGTGCTGAGAGGGGTCTCGATGCTGAAGCTCGGCATTATGGACCCGAAGCACGACAACAAAAAAACCATCACCACAATCATCGATCTCGCCAACGTGTCCCGCAAGCAAGGGCTGCTCGCGCTCGAGGGCAAGCTCAAAGATATCCATGATCCGTTTTTCAGGAAGGGTGTGCAACTCATTGTGGACGGGACAGACCCGAAGGTGGTGCATGAGATTTTGGAGATCGATGTCGAAGGGCAGGAGGAGGAAGGGATCACTGCGGCGAAGGTCTGGGAGGCCGCCGGCGGATATGCGCCGACTGTCGGGATTATCGGTGCGGTGCTCGGTTTGATTCATGTTATGGAGAACCTGGCCGATCCTTCCAAACTCGGCGGCGGTATCGCCGTCGCGTTTGTAGCGACTGTCTACGGTATCGGCGCAGCCAATCTGTTTTTTCTTCCGCTGGCGAACAAGATCAAATTCAAGCTGAAGGAAGAAGCGGCTTCACGCACGATGATCATCATGGGTCTGGTGGGGTTGGCGCAAGGCGAGAATCCCCGACTGTTGCAGGAAAAGCTCGAGGGGTATCTGCCGGAGTCTCAACGAACGAAAGAAGAGAAAAAGTGAAGCGTCTCAGATTGCAAGTTTCTTGAAAGCGGAAACTGTTCACGCGGTACAAGTGGTGATCTATGGCGAAGAAGAAACACGAGGAGCATGAAAATCACGAACGCTGGCTCGTGTCGTACGCTGATTTCATCACCTTGCTCTTTGCCTTCTTTGTCGTGATGTATTCAATCTCGTCCGTGAATGAGGGCAAGTTCCGAACGGTGAGCGATTCGATTAAGGCCGCATTGAACCCCATTGTTAGCCCCGCAAACACTTCGGTGCCCTTCACCATCGGGCAGAATAAAGCTGTGACAGTGAATCCGACTATCGACACGGTCAAGGAACCGGCGGTGCGACGTCTCCGCGAGATCATGCGTTCTCTCAAGAATGAAACACAGTTAGACATCATTCAGATGAAGGAACTCACGAACGGGGATATTGTATTAACCCTGCCGGACACGGTGTTGTTTCGTGCCGGGGAGGCGGTTCTTCGGCCTGAGGCTCGTCCATTCATCCAGGCGATCAGTGACGTGCTGATTGAATTGGATCGGCATGTGCGAGTGGAAGGGCATACTGACAGCGTGCCGATCAGCACGGTCCAATTTCCATCGAACTGGGAACTATCCGCCACTCGCGCTGTCACGGTGGTCCGAACGTTGAGCGAACAGTACGGTCTGCAGGCCGATCACCTCACTGCAGTAGGTCACGCCGATTCTCGCCCACTTGCAGATAATTTGACGCCTGAAAATCGCGCGAAGAATCGCCGGGTGGAAATAGTGGTCCAGGAGCCCAGACCAGCTCCACAATCGATCGAGATGGCCGAGCCACACACCGCCTTGGAACGATTTGCCGCTCCGCAAGATTCTGTGAAGCGAGAGAGCAGACCCCCTTCCGATGAAGTTCTTCCGGCGCTGCAGCCCCCTTTGCCTCCGATAGAGCTGGTTCCCAGCTCCGGTGAACGAACGAAGTAATGCTTTCCAGCCCTCAAGAGTTGCAAGGAACATCCCGATAACGAATCCACTGATGCGCAACCGGCTCCGCATTATGAGGCACTATGGAAACCGACTCAAGGCTCTGTAAACCATCCGGCGATCTGACGATCTTCGAAGCCGCGGAATTCAAGGAATCGCTTCTCGCGGTACTTGCGAATGATGGTTTGGTCTGCCTGGATCTGTCGCAGGTTACGCGCGTGGATACGTCGGCAATCCAACTGATGTGGGCGGCCCGAAAGCTAGGCCGGCTCCTGGTTACCGGTATCCCACAAGAGCTGCAGACAAAGCTGAATCGGCTCGGGTTCTCCGAACCGCTCAGCGAATAACTGTACGTGAAGCGTATCTCGTGAAGCGTAAAGCGCCAGCGAGATGGGGAAGAGGCGTGAAACGTGAAGCATCCGAATCCGGGAACGAACGACGCTTCACGAGATACGATTCACGTTCCACTGCGGCCCACGACAGCCGGCATCGAGCCGAGCGAGCTCGAGAGGCTGAAAGAACACCAGCAGGCGTGGGAGGTCTTTGCTGTCTGTGCCGTCTCCATGATTCCGGTCTTGAAAAAACAAATGGAAGCCGTCACTCATCAGACGGAACGGGCGGCGCTGGATTTGATGATGCATATCCGCGCGTTGACCTCGCCGGCCCTGACTTCAGGACGCATAGATACATCGGCGAATCTGTCCAAGATCGTCATGGCGATGCAATTCCAGGATCTCACTCAACAAAAGTTGGAACATGTCACCCAGGCTTTAGATCAATGGCATACGCATCTCCAAGTGTTATTGAGAGGACCTCTGGACGAAGGTGCCAAACGAGAAATCGCGGCGTTACAGTCGCTTGAAGAGAGCTATACGATGGAAGAAGAGCGCCGCCTCCACGCGGCCACTCTGTCGCCGGACTATCAGGAGCCAGTGCCGATCGAAATGGAGGAGACAGAAACGGATTCGGATTCAGTCACGCTGTTTTGAGCATGGACCCAGAGGACGTGAAAGGTATCTCGTGAAGTGTGATGCTCGTGGAGTAGACACGAGGGGGCGAATCCGGAACGAAGAACGCGTCACGATTTTTTAGTAGGCCGTGTAGACTTGGAGGACGAAATGAGCAAGACCGCACTCGTCGTGGACGATTCACCGACCATGCGACAGATGGTGGCATTTACCCTCACCAATGCCGGCTTCAAGGTTGTGGAAGCAGAGCATGGGAGAGATGCCGTTGCGAAGGTGGCGGGTGGGCCCCCGGTGGATATAGTCGTGACAGACTTGAACATGCCTGAGATGGATGGCATCAGCCTGATCAAGGAACTCCGTAAAATGGCTGCATTCAAGTTTACCCCGATTCTGATGCTCACGACCGAATCGGCGGCTGACAAGAAACAAGCGGGTAAAGAGGCCGGCGCGACCGGATGGATCGTGAAGCCGTTCAATCCGGATTTGATATTGAAGATTATCGCCAAGGTACTGCCGACATAACAACAGTGATGGGTGATCTGTGATGTGTGATCAGTTGGATCTCACGCTCATTCCACATCACTCGTCACCTATCACTCATCACAGGACTCAACTATGAGCAACGATTTTTCACAATTCCAAGACGCCTTCTTCGAGGAAGCTGCCGAGCATCTCGCCGTGGTCGAAGAAGGACTGCTGGCATTGGAGCAGCATCCCGAGGACTTGGATCTACTTAATAAAATTTTTCGCTCAGCCCATTCAATCAAGGGCACGAGCGGCATGTTCGGGTTCAATGCCGTTGCGCAGTTCACCCATAAGATGGAGACGCTGCTCGATCTGCTTCGTAACGGACAGAAAGCGGTGACGCCGGCGATCGCTGATCTGCTGCTCCGATCGACTGATTGTTTGAAGACACTGATCGATGCAGCCAAGACCGGTTCGTCAGTAGATGACGTGACAGTCCAACGGCTGACAGAGGAACTGGCTGCATCCCAGAACGCATCGGGCAGCCAATCAATGCCACAAGGGAATGGACCTTCGAAGATCAAGCCGGCATCGGCTGGCCCCGAACTATACTCGTATGCCATTGCATGGGCTCCACCGGATTGGCTCTTTCAGCGCGGCCTCGATCCGCAGCAAATTTTTAAAGAGCTGGCCGATATCGGAACATTGTCTCAGGTTACCGTCGATGCGACGAAATTGCCCGAGTTGGCAACAATGGATCCCGAGAAATGCTATCTCTCCTGGAGGATGAAATTTGAAACTGCCAAAGATCGGCAGGTGGTGGATGCGGTGTTTGAATTTGTCCGTGAAGACAGCGTCCTCACCATCACAGAAGAGGTGCAGGGGAAAGAGTTAGAGGTACGGGGTGAAGAAAGCCCCTCATTCGTTACCCCTGACGGGACCGAGAGCAAACCCAAGCCTCTCGGTGAGCTGCTCGTCGAAAGCGGTGTTGTTTCGCGTGAGACCTTGAATAAGGCGCTCTCGCAGCAGAAACGGGTCGGCGAGATTCTGGTTGAACAGCATGCCGCCACGCCGCAGCAGATCTCCCAGGCGCTCCAGAAACAACAAGACAACGCGGCTCATGCCAAAAAAGGGACCGAGACGGCCTCGATCCGCGTGGATACCGATAAGATCGACAAGCTCATCAACCTCGTGGGCGAACTGGTCATCACTCAGTCGATGTTGAGCGACCTGGGGGCACGGTTCGAGATCAATCAACTTCCAGTGTTGCTGGAGCGGATGGCCCAATTGGAGGGGAACACACGCGAAATTCAGGAACGGGTGATGAGTATCCGCATGCTGCCGATCGGCACCGCGTTCAGTCGCTTTCCGAGGCTTGTCCGTGACCTCTCGGCCAAAGCGGGGAAGAAAATTCAACTCGTTCTCTCCGGCGAAGAGACCGAACTCGATAAGACCGTCATCGAGTCCATCGGCGATCCCTTGACGCACCTGGTTAGAAACTCGGCCGATCATGGACTCGAGACGCCGGAGGAGCGTCTTGATAATAACAAGCCGGAGCTAGGCACCATCCGGCTCAATGCCTTCCACGAAGGCGGCAACATCTGCATCACCGTCGAAGACGACGGACGGGGCCTGAATCGCGACAAGATTCTCGCCAAGGCGGTCAAACAAGGCTTGATCGCGGAAAACGAAAAACCACCTGACGACCAAATCTGGCCCTTGATCTTCAAGCCAGGATTCTCCACGGCGGAGAAGGTGACGGATGTCTCGGGCCGAGGGGTCGGCATGGACGTCGTCAAACGCAATATCGAAGGGCTGGGTGGTACCGTCAAGATCAAAACGGCGCTGGGGAAAGGGACGGTCTTCACGCTCAAGCTCCCGCTGACCTTGGCTATTATCGAAGGTATGACCGTCAGAGTCGGTAAAGAAACGTATATCGTGCCGCTGTTGTCCATTCTGGAATCCATCCAGCCGAAGGCCGGCGCAATGAAGACAGTCATCGGCAAAGGAGAACTCATTAATGTGCGAGAGACCTATTTGCCGATGATACGTATGTACGAGGTATTCGCTCTGCAGCCGGAATATACCGACCCGACAAAGGCGATCTTGCTGATTTTGGAGACGGAAGGCGAACGGGTGGCGGTCATGGTGGACGAAATTCTAGGGCAGCAGCAAGTAGTCATTAAAAGCATGGAGAAAAATTTCCGCAAGGTCGATGGGATTGCGGGAGCGACGATTCTGGGCGACGGGACAGTCGGTTTCATTCTGGACATCCGGGGCTTACTGGAGATCGCGCGTAGAGGAGTGGCGGCGTAAGGCGTCGAGTTTCATGTTCTATCGTTCGTAACGATGTTTCTGAGCTTGAAAGCACCCGAGGTAACGATTCTTAGGTTACACCCGACAAGCTCCTTGGGGGGGCAGGACTCAGATTATTCATTATGGGATTCTGATTCCGTGTGCCGAATGAAATCAAGCCATCATCGTGAGACGCTCGACATGAGAACCCAGAACTTGATCGAAGGCACAATGTTTCATGAAGGAGGATCCTATGGCTGTAGCGACGCTTGAGACCGCAACGAAGGAACTCAATCAGCAAATTGGGCTCACCACGGACGGGAGCCAGTACCTCACGTTCCAGCTTGGCGACGAACTCTATGGCGTGGATATTCTCCGCGTTCAGGAGATTAAAGGTTATACCACGGTCACAAAGATTCCCAACACGCCGCCGCATATTAAGGGTGTGTTGAATCTCCGTGGCACCATCGTCCCCATCGTCGAGTTACGGACTAAGTTCGGCATGCCGACGATCGACTATACGATGTTTACGGTCATCGTGGTCGTGGTCGTGCGGGATCGGATTATGGGCCTTGTCGTGGATTCCGTGTCGGATGTCCTCAACATCAACAAAAAAGACATTCAGGCTCCGCCAGAGTTTGGCGCCAAGGTGGACGTGAGCGTCTTGATCGGTATCGGGAAATCTGGTGACAAACTGGTGGCGCTTCTGAATATCGATCGGTTGTTGACCGAAGACGAGCAGCAGCAAGAGTCGGCAGTCGCTAATGCGTGAGGCATGGCTCGTCGTTTGGTCAAAGCTGAACGTGTAAGGCCTGGCCTAACTAACAGGAGGAACAAACATGGTGACTTGGTTTGGGAATATGAAGACGATGTGGAAGCTGATGTTGGGCTTCGCGGTGATGGGTGTGATCATGTGTATCTTGGGATGGGTCGCGGCGCAGGGCCTGCTGTCGGTTCGTGAAAACTTACGGATCGTCTATGAAGACTACACCGTCGCCGCGACGGATCTGGCACGGACATCCACAAGCTTGGCGCGATACCGGAATCGGATCGACCTTGTCCTTGCTGCGGTGGATCAGACAGCCGCTGAGAAGCCTCGTGTGGAAATACCCGCGATCAAGGAAGCCATGCTCACATCGCTCGGCGCGTATGCCGCTACTGTGTTGCGCGTGTCCAAGAGCGGACGAGATGAAGCCAAAGATCTTAAGGCGTTTCGTGAGGCACTGGACGCGTACTTCCCAGTGTCCGAAGAGGTCCTTGGGCTCGCGGCTCAGTCATGGCAAGTCAGGACTTCTGCTGAGGCTGCCCAGCTGAGCGAGAAGGCAAAAGTCTATAACTCGAAACAGGCTCTTCCGAAATTCATGGCAGCCAACAACGCATTAGACGAACTACTTAAGACCGTCCAAGAGGTGGCCAAGGATATGAATGAGGACGGGCGGACGACGGTGTCCAATGCCCTCATGACGTTGGTGGTCGGCACCGTGACGGCAATCGTGATTGGACTTCTTATGGGCTGGCTGATAGCCCGCGTTCTGTCTCGTAACCTGGCCGATGTGGTCAACGCAGCCAAGACCCTCGGCGGCGGAGACCTGAAGGCGCGGTCGTCGGTGTCGACAAAGGATGAAATCGGCACCTTGGCTCAATCTTTCAACGAGATGGGCGACAAGTTGGAGGGGAATATGATGAAGGAGCGAGAGCAGGCGGCGAAGATAGAGCAGTTCATGGTGGAAGCGAAACGGGTACTCGGGAACCTGGCACAAGGAGATCTGACAGACCAGATGACGAGTGCCTGTGAAGGCGATCTCAATCAGATCAAGGTCAGCCTCAACAGCGCAATGACGAATTTGACGACGACCCTCACGACCGTGCGCGAAGCCGCGTCGAGTGTCACGTCGGGGGCGGAAGAAATCACCAAGGGCAACGAGGACCTCTCGCAGCGGACCAGCGAGCAGGCTTCTTCTCTGGAAGAGACTTCCAGTGCGATGGAGGAGATGACCTCCACGGTGAAGCAAAATGCCGATAATGCGAAGCAGGCGAACCAGCTCGCGATTGCGGCTCGTGACGTGGCCAATAAGGGCGGTGCGGTCACCACCAAAGCCGTCGAGGCGATGGGCGAGATTAACAAGAGCAGCAAGAAGATCGCCGACATCATCACGGTGATCGATGAGATCGCCTTCCAGACGAATCTCTTGGCCTTGAATGCGGCGGTGGAAGCGGCGCGAGCCGGCGAACATGGACGCGGTTTTGCTGTGGTGGCAGCCGAAGTACGGAATTTGGCGCAGCGGTCGGCGACCGCAGCGAAGGAGATCAAAGGCTTGATCAACGAGTCCATTCAGCGGGTGACGGACGGGAGTGAACTGGTCGATCAGTGCGGCAAAACACTGGAGGAGATCGTAGGCTCGGTCAAGCGGGTCACGGACATCATTGCCGAGATCACGGCCGCTTCGCAGGAACAGGCCACCGGGATTGACCAGGTGAACAAAGCGATCATGCAGATGGATGAGACGACGCAGCAGAACGCGGCTTTGGTGGAAGAAGCCACGAGCGCAAGTCAGTCGATGAAGGAACAGGCTCAGGCGCTGATGCGCCAGGTCGGGTCCTTCAAAATAACGGGGAACGGGCAGGAGAGCCATGTGCGGTCCAACACGGCCTCGACCGCTCATAAGCCCAGCCTCTCTTTCTCCGGGCCGGTGAAGAAACCGTTGTTCAAGAAACCGGCGGCGCCATACCTGACTGCGCCGGAACCGGTCGGTGTTGCTGCCGGCAATGGCAAGGATCGCCGCCAGAATGACGGCGAGTTTGAGGAGTTCTAACCGATGCCAGCCGAGAGGTGTGACAGGCACGACCTCGAAGCTGCTCGACTCGTGCCCAATGCGACATACCTGCGTATGCAGAGGGAGTGTCAGGAACAGTGAGCGCTGGTGTTACGCGTGCGACACACTTCCCATTGGATTGCGGAAAGGACACCTGTTATGACGTTCCTAAAAGAGGCGTTCGCTCAATGGGGGATCACTGCGAAACTGACCACGCTGTTTGTCCTGTTCGGCTGCCTTCCGATGGCAATCGTAGGGCTGATTGCATACAACGCCGGCCTCACGATCGAGGAGTCAGTCGGGACCCGCTTCCAAGCGATGTCGGAGGGTGTCGCCGACAAGATTGATCGCAACCTCTTCGAACGCTATGGCGACGTACAGGCCTTCGGCTTCAACCGCGTGCTCGACCAGAAGGCCAGCTGGTATCGCACCGGTGCCGAGAGCAATCCCATCATACAGGTCATAGACCAATATGTAGACACCTATGACCTGTACTCGTTGAGTATTTTGGTGGACCTCGAGGGGCGTGTGATCGCCGTGAACTCCAAGGATGCCGATGGGAAACCGATTCATACTCAAGACCTCTATGGAAAAAATTACCGAGAGACGTCCTGGTTTCGTGCGCTGAAGGTCCAACAGTTTACGACCTCAATGCCGTTCGCGGCCCCGGGCAATACGGTTGCGACCGGCACCTACATCGAAGACCTCCATGTCGATCCGGACGTGAAGGCCGCATATCCTGGCGACGATGGCCTCACACTGGGATTTTCAGCGCCTGTCTATCGAGATGGGAAAGTCGTGGCCTATTGGACGAATCGCGCCAAGTTCTCGCTCGTGGAAGATATGCTGCGCGTGACTCAACAGGTCATGAAACAATCAGGGTTTCTCAACTCGAGCGTCATTCTTCTCGACATGGACGGAAAGATCCTCGCGGAATACGATCCAGCCAGCGCAGGCACCGATCAATTCCGACACGACTTCACGGCGCTGATGACCGCCAATCTAGCCGATCGTGGACTCATGGCCGCCAAAGGGGCCGTAGCCGGCAATCCCGGTTTCACGATTGAGTCCCACCACCGTACCGGGGTGCCTCAGGTGATTGGCTACACGCACCTCAAGGGTGCATTAGGTTATCCAGGCATGAATTGGTCGGTTCTCGTCGTGGTCAATCATGCCGATGCGACAGCCGATGCACGAGCGATCAACCGAAACGTACTGATTGCAGGTATCGTGTGTCTCGTGATTATCCTGCCTCTCGGCATTATCATTGGTCGAATCGGAGTTCGAGGAATCGGCCGAGTCAGCGAGGCTGCGGCTAAGCTGGCCGATGGTGCCCTCGATACTCGTCTCCCGGTCACGTCTACGGATGAGATTGGTGTCTTGGCTCAATCGTTCAATGAGATGGGGGCGCAGCTTCAGGCGAAGATGACGAAGGAACGGGACCAAGCGGCGAAGATGGGGCTGTTCATGGTGGATGCGAAGCGGGTGCTGGGGAACCTGGCACAGGGGGATCTGAGGGAGCAGATGACGAGTGCCTGTGAGGGCGACCTCGATCAGATTAAGGTGAGCCTCAACAGCGCAATCACCAATCTGACGACCACCCTCAGGATAGTGCGTGACGCTGCGGAGAGCGTGACGACGGGGTCGGAGCAGATCACCAAGGGCAGCGAGGATCTCTCGCAGCGCACAGCCGAGCAGGCGTCGGCGCTCGAAGAAACCTCCGCGTCGATGGAGGAAATGACCTCGACGGTGAAACAGAATGCCGATAATGCGAAGCAGGCCAATCAATTCGCCATCGCGGCCCGCGCCATAGCAGATAAGGGTGGCGCGATCACCACGAAGGCCGTTGAAGCGATGGGCGAGATCAACCGGAGCAGTAAGAAGATCGCCGACATCATCACGGTGATCGACGAGATCGCCTTCCAGACAAATCTCCTGGCCTTGAATGCCGCTGTCGAAGCGGCTAGGGCAGGGGAACATGGGCGCGGCTTCGCGGTCGTGGCTGCCGAGGTGCGCAATCTGGCGCAGCGATCGGCGGCAGCGGCCAAGGAGATTAAAGGCCTTATCAATGAGTCCCTTCAGCGGGTGACCGACGGCAGCGAGCTCGTCAATCAATCCGGCAAGACGCTGGGGGAGATCGTTCAATCGGTCAAGCGGGTCACGGACATCATTGCCGAGATCACGGTCGCCTCGCAAGAACAGGCCAGCGGGATCGATCAGGTGAACAAGGCGATCATGCAGATGGATGAGGCGACGCAGCAGAATGCGGCGTTGGTCGAAGAAACCACGTCAGCCAGCCAGTCCATGAAGGAGCAAGCCAGGGAACTCATGCAGCAAGTGGAAGTGTTCAAGACCAACAGCACGAGTGATGTGTCGTATGTAACGCTTGACGCGACAGACTCCGGAACGAAATATACGGCGCAAACACTGTGTCACGCGATTCCGAAACCGACGAACAAGAAACCGTTTAGCGGTGCAAAACTTGCCGACGACAAAGAGCCGGTCGACGTTGCCGCCGGCAAGGGCAAAGGCAGCTGGAGCAAAGAGGCGGAGTTTGAGGAATTCTAGCGCATGCGATGCGCGAGAAAAGCAACACAGGCGCAAGGTGAGAGAGTGACGGTCTTTGCCTTGCGTCTGTGCATAGGGAAAAGCAGTCATGAGTAGCCTTAGCATCAACGACATTATAGGTAATATAGAAACACGGATCGAAGACCATATATTCGTGAATGGAAAAATTGCAAGCCAAGTCAATATTCTTGCGCTCAACGCGACCATAGAGGCGGCAAGAGCCGGCGATGCCGGCAGGGGATTTGCTGTAGTGGCTACCGAGGTGAAACACCTCGCCGCGCAAGCCGCCAACGCCTCAAAAGATCTGGGTCTCATACGATCGGAAACGAGTGAATTGAAGCGGCGGTTTACTGAAACAGAGTCCGTCCGTTTCTCGGAAATGTCGCAGGCTCTAGTGCAGCTAATCGTACGCAATTTGTATGAACGCACTGCGGATGTTCGTTGGTGGGCGACGGATGAGGCGCTGTTTCGCTGTTTGGAGTCGCGTGATCAAACCTCCATCCATCATGCTGTAGAACGGCTTGGCCTGATCAATCGTTTTTATTCTGTGTATCTGAATCTTGTATTGGTTGGGATTGATGGAAAAATCGTTGCCTGCTCACAACCCGCGAAGTATCCCAGAGTCACTGGCGCTGATATTTCAAAAATTTCCTGGTTCCAAAAGGCCATGGCAACGACGAGCGGCGATCAATATGTGGTCGGTGATATTTCCCACGACTCGCTCCACGGCGAAAAATTGGTGGCGGTATACGCCGCCACCGTTCGCAAGGAGGGAAGAAAAGATGGAAAGATTGTCGGTGTTCTGGGTGTCATGTTTGATTGGGAAGATCAAGCCAAAACCATTGTTCAGACTGAGCCTTCGCTATCAGAAGACGAATGGACACGCAGCCGCGTCATCTTGCTGGATCAGAACATGCGTATTATTGCGGCATCCGACAATAATGGAATTCTCTTGCCGTTCCTACTGGAGCATCACGGACAACAAAAAGGCCATTATTTCAATGCAAGCCATGAGATGGTGGCGTTTGCGCGAACTCTTGGTTACCAGGAGTATGATGGCCTCGGATGGTTTGCAGCTATCGTGCAGAAACTTAAATGAAGCTCCCCGCAGGCGGGATTGGGGTGAATGGGCCAAGGGGGTAGAGGGGTAAGAGTCTGCTCCGATACCCCGTATCCGAATGCCCCGACGCCTATGTGACAGACAGCATTAAACGAGCGACGGGATGTATCTGGCCATTCGCTCAAGCTTCGATGAGCCAAGACCAACAAAGTACGGACAAGGGAAGTTCGTGCAGACGAGCGAGTTTCACGTACGTGGAGGCGCGATGCCATCTATTCTGATTATTGACGATGACGACAGTCTCCGCGACGCGTTGCACCGGACTCTGCACAAGGAAGGTTACATAGTCATGGAAGCGAGTGAAGGCGGGCGAGGACTGAAACAGCTTGAGAGCTCGCCGGCTGATCTGATCCTGCTCGACATGTTCATGCCGGATAAGGATGGTCTAGAAACCATCGGAGAACTGCGTCGCGCGCATCCCAAAATCCCCATCATTGCGATGTCCGGCGGGGGATTCAGAGGTACGGTTGATGTTCTGCACGTTGCGAAAAAACTGGGTGTTCGACGAACGCTGGCCAAGCCCTTTACTCGGGAGCAATTACTTGATGCTGTGCGTGAGGAACTGATACCGCATTAAGCCAATGGTCTAGCGGGATGCTGGTAGGGGTATGCATTCAGCGCCATTGTGCGAGACATCACAGCGCGCAAGCTGGCTGAGTCTGAACAGACGAGGTTGTCGATGATCCTCAGTGCCACCCCGAACGAAACGTATATCTTCCACACCGACACGTTGCGCTTTACCTACGTCAATCAGAGCGCGCTCGACAATCTCGGCTATACCCTCGAAGACATGCAAGCCATGACCCCCATCGATATTGAACCGGAAATGACGAAGGCATCCTTCCGGGAATTAGTCAACCCGGTCCTGACCGGTAAACAAGCACAATGCATTTTTCAAACCGTTCACCAGCGAAAAAACGGCAGCACCTATTCGGTGGAGGTGTATTTACAAGTTGTCGGGGAGGGTAAGGAACGGACCTTCCTTGCTTTTATTTGTGACATCACAGAGCGCAAACAGGAGGAACATTGTCAGGCCACGAAATACGCCATCACGCGACTGCTGTCGAGTGCGAAAAATCTAGAGGAAATCGCTCAATACATCATGCAGACGATCTGCAAGGCCTTGAGCTGGGATGTGGGCGCTCTCTGGAAGGTGGACGAGGAGACACGGGTATTGCGCTGTATCGAGGTCTGGCAGGAGAAAGCAGACTGCGCGCAGTTCATTGAGTGCACCAGACAGAACACGTTTGCAATAGGGGTAGGACTTCCTGGCCGAGTGTGGAAGAACAATAAGGTGGAGTGGATTATCGATGTGGGGTGGGACAGCAATTTTCCACGCATCGCCGCTGCTACGAGTGCGGGGTTGCGCGCCGCGTTCGCTTTTCCTATTGGGAGCCGTGATCGGCTCTATGGCGTTATGGAGTTCTTTGCCACAACGCTTCGCGAGCCAGACAAGAAACTCCTGGACTTGATGGAAGGTCTTGCGGGACAGATGTCGCAGTTTTTGGACCGCAAACAGTCGGAGGAGTCTCTACATTACGCGAAGAACAAGGCTGAAGCAGCCGCGCGTGAAAGAGCGGAGATCCTTGCTGCGGTGGAGGCATTCTTTATTTGTGTCAACGGTGAGGGAGCCGTGACCACATGGACACCTCGTGCGGAGACCATCTTCGGCATTTCACTTGAGAAGGCGCTGGGCCAGTCCTTTACAGAGCTTCCAATCCAGTGGAGTTGGAAGGAGGTGGCCGTGGCGATGGAGAAGGCCAATGACACGATCAATTCTATCCGGATAGAGAAAATACGGCTGGCTCATCAAAACGGGAAGGAGGTATTCCTCAAGTTGACCGTGTCGCCGATCTGTGACGATCGTGGTGTGACGTATGTCTTCATGGGGGAAGATATTTCAGATCGGCTGGCGCTCGAACATGATCTGGTGCAAGCCCAGAAGCTTGAGTCTATCGGACACCTGGCTGCCGGCATTGCCCACGAAATCAACACGCCGACCCAGTTCGTGGGCGATAACGTACGGTTTCTCTCGGACTCCTTCAGAGACCTGGCTGCTGTCCTTGATCGGCATCGAGCGCTGTTGTTGTCTGCTAAATCCGGGACCTTCATTCCGGACCTGATCGAGGCCTGCGAAGCAGAGGCGCAGCGAGTCGATCTCGACTATCTGACGGAAGAAGTGCCCAAAGCCATTGCGCAAACGAGCGAGGGGATCACCCGGATCGCCACGATCGTACGAGCGATGAAAGAATTCGCTCATCCGGGCAGCGATGAGAAAGCCTGTGTGGATCTCAATAGAGCCATCGAGAGTACCGTGACGGTCGCGCGTAATGAATGGAAATACATCGCAGACCTGACGACCGATCTGGCGCCTGACCTCCCCCTGGTGCCTTGTCTATTGGGTCAGTTCAATCAGGTAATCCTCAATATGATTGTGAATGCCACCCATGCGATTGCCGACGTCGTCAAGGGTACGGGCGGCAAAGGCACGATTTCGATTACGACCCGTTCTGTGGACGGGTGGGCCGAGGTTCGCATTACGGACAGCGGCACCGGTATTCCTGAAGAGATCAGGAGGAAAATCTTCGATCCGTTCTTTACGACGAAGGAAGTCGGGAAGGGGACAGGGCAGGGTCTCGCCATCGCGCATTCCGTGATTGTCGACAAGCATCGCGGGACCATTACGCTTGAGAGCGCGGTGGGACAGGGCGCCACCTTTATCGTGCGTCTGCCTTTTGACCTTCAGGCAACGACCGCTGTGACGGAGATGGCGGCATGAGGGCGTACAGGCTGTGGCGTAGAGGAAGCGGCATGCCATGAAACAGCTGCTGTTTGTGGATGATGAACCGAAATTGCTTGATGGGCTCAAGAGGTCGCTCCGCCCCATGCGGGAGGAATGGAACATGTCGTTCGTGACCAGCGGAGCGGAGGCATTGCAGGCTCTGGAGCAGGCACCGTTCGACGTGATCGTGTCCGATATGCGTATGCCTGTCATGGATGGCGCACAGCTTCTGAACGAGGTCCGGCAGCGCTTCCCGCAGGTCGTCAGGATCGTACTGTCCGGCCAGTCGGATAAAGAATTAATCTATCAGTCCATCGCTGCCACCCATCAGTACCTTGACAAACCCTGTGAGACCGAGCTGTTGAAATCCACCGTGCTGCGGGCCTGTGCCTTGCGCGATCTTCTTGGGAACGATTCGCTACGGCAGCTGGTGACGGGCATGCACCAGGTCCCCAGTCAGCCGACTCTTTATGCCGAAATCAGGAAGGAGGCGGAATCCAAAACCGCTTCGATTGGAGCCATTGGCGCGATCATTTCCAAGGATATGGGTATGACCGCGAAAATACTCCAGCTGGTCAATTCCGCCTATTTCGGATTGCGCGGCCCAGTGTCGACGGCGGAGCAAGCGGTGAATCTGTTGGGGCTGGACACGGTTCAGGCGCTGGTATTGACCGTACACGTCTTTTCAAAATTTTCCTCAACTCATGGCTCAGGCTTCAACAGCGACCGTCTGTGGAAGGCGAGCATGGAGACCGGCGCGCTCGCCCGCACAATTGCGAAGGTCGAACAAGTTCCGGCCCTGATGATTGAGCAGGCGTACACGGCAGGATTGCTCCATGACGTGGGAAGTTTGGTATTCGCGGCCAATGTCCTGGAACGGTACGAAGCCACGCTCAAGGCGTCGCATGACAAGGGTCTCCCGGTATGGGAAGTGGAACGTCTGGAGTTAGGGGCCAGCCATGCGGACGTCGGGGCCTATCTGCTGGGGCTCTGGGGGTTGGGCGATCCCATTGTGGAGGCGGTGGCGTTCCATCATCGCCCTTCGGATTGCGTCGGAAACAGTTTCAGCCCGCTCACAGCGGTGCATGTCGCCAACGTATTGCAGGAAGAGCTGTCCCAGCAGCTGACAGGGGATGTCCCATCTCAGATCGATTCCACCTATCTCAACACACTTCACATGACCGACCGACTTCCGCATTGGCGAGAAGTGGCCGGCGCGATTCAGAGGGCGGCGGGAAAGGAACCAGCACATGGCTGAGAAAATTCTCTGTGTGGATGACGATCCCAACATCTTAGAGGGGTACAAGCGTCAGCTTCGGAAGGAGTTCGAGCTGGCCACTGCCGTCGGACCTGAGCAGGGTCTTCGGATGGTCATGGAGCAGGGTCCCTTTGCCGTGGTGGTATCCGATCTCCAAATGCCTGGAGTGAACGGGATTGAGTTTCTCGCGCAAGTGCGGGCCCACGAGCCCGACACCGTGCGCATGTTGTTGACGGGCAACGCCGAACTTCAAGCGACGATCGACGCGATCAATCAAGGGCAGATCTTCCGATTCTTAACCAAGCCTTGCACGCCGGAGGCGTTTGCTAATGCGCTGAAGGCAGGTCTGGCGCAGCATCGCTTGATTACTGCGGAGCGTGAACTGCTGGAACAAACGCTCAGCGGCTGCATCGGAGTGCTCAGTGAGGTCTTAGCGTTAGTCAATCCTGAAGCGTTCGGGCGATCGGCTCGCATCACTCGGTATGTGGAGTCGATCGCGGAGAATCTTCACGTATCGGAACTGTGGTCCATCAAGACTGCCGCCATGCTGTCTCAAATCGGCTGCGTCATTCTTCCGGAGTCGGTCCTCAAGAAGGTGTATCGAGGAGAGGTGCTCACGGGCGAGGAGTCCCAACTCTTCAATCAGCATCCGTTTATCGCGTACGACTTGATCGCCAAGATTCCTCGCATGAAGCGGGTGGCCGAGATCATTAAGTTTCAGGATAAATACTACGATGGGGTCGGGATGCCAGGAGACACTCAACAAGGCAATGCCATTCCGATGGAGGCCAGGATTCTGAAAGTGGCCTTGGATTTCGATGCGCTCGAATCCTCAGGCAAGTCGAAGACCGAGGCGTTCGGCGACATGCAGCAGCGCAAAGGGTGGTACGATCCGGAGGTGATCGACGCGCTGAAAGCCGCATTTGCGAAGGAAATTAAGTATGAGGTGAAGACGACGGTCGTGGCCGAACTTCTAGAAGGCATGATTCTGGCTGAGGACATTCAATCGAGTCAGAACGTGCTTCTCGCCTCAAAGGGACAGCAAGTAAACCAATCGATGATTCTGAGACTCCAGAGCTTCAGGAAGTCCGGCGGAGTCCGAGAGCCGTTCACGGTCTTGCTTGCGATATAAGCGTAAGAGTCAGAAGGGAAAAGCCTCCTGGCACACAGCGGATTGCCTGTGCAGCCTTCGTTCCTCTCCGTGTGAGTTATCCTGTCCGGTCCACCGTCAAAGGTTTTCTTCCCTGAGCGGTGCTCAACTAAACCTCATACACTGCCGATAAGACAAGACGGCCCCTCCTCACGAGCATACCTGCTCCAGAGTACAGGCGGACAAGCCCCAATCGTACGTATGCGAGAGCATTGAGGTTTCGCATGGAGATCGCACCCTTACCGCCGGATGAATCGGCGCGCCTCGACGCGTTGCGTCGATACGACGTCCTCGACACGGCGCCCGAAGACGCCTTCGATGATTTGACCTGTCTTGCCGCCAAGATCTGTGACGCCCCCATCGCGCTGGTGAGTCTGATCGACCCCCATCGGCAATGGTTCAAGGCGAAGGTTGGAGTGACGGCGTGCGAAACGTCGCGCGACATGGCCTTCTGTGCCCATACCATTCTGCAGCGCTCGATCCTTGAGGTGCCGGACGCGCTCGCCGATCCTCGTTTTGCCACGAATCCATTGGTCACCCAGGATCCGTTCATTCGCTTTTATGCAGGGTTCCCTCTCGTCACCCCGGAGGGGCATGCCCTGGGAACCCTCTGCGTCATCGACCGCGTGCCGCGGCAGCTCACGTCAGATCAACGGCAGGCCCTAACCATTCTGGGACGGCAAGTCGTGAATTTGCTGGAACTCCGGTTACGTCGGGCATTGCTGAAACAGAGTGAGACCGTCCAGCAGCAGGCCGAGCAAATCCAAGCGCAATTGCACTTTGCGCTTAACCATGGGTTCGACGGCGCCGCGATGCTCGACCGGGAAGGGCGATATACCTACATGAATCAGGCTCATGCCACGTTCTACGGATATGAATCTGTCGAGCTGATCGGGCAGCCCTGGACGATGCTGTACTCGTCTGAGTGGAGGACCAGAATCAGCGAGGAGTTCTTCCCCGTCCTCCTTCAACAAGGCTATTGGCTAGGCGAAGTCACCGGCAAGAAGAAGTCTGGGGAGGCGATCATCGCCGAGATTTCTCTGACCTGCCTGACGACCGGAGATACATCGGGCAACTGGCTACTCTGCACGTGCCGCGATATCACGGCTAAGAAGATGGCCGAATACGAACTCTCTCGGACTCAGGCCAGGCTGCAATCCGTCTTGGACGCAGCAACAGGCGTCTCCATTATTGCCACGGACCCCCAGGGGCTCATCACCGTCTTCAATAAGGGTGCGGAACGTACGCTGGGATATTCGGCTGAGGAGATGATCGGCAAACAGACGCCGGCCAGTTTTCATCTTTCTGAGGAGGTTGAGGCGCATAGCCGTAGGCTTACGGCTCGGTTTGGTCGGGAAATCGGAGGCTTCGATGTCTTCGTCGAGCTGGCCCGATTGGGTGGTTCGGAGGAACGTGAATGGACCTACGTCCGAAAAGATGGGGAGCAACGGATCGTGAATCTCGTTGTCACGGCAGTACGGAACGATGACGATGCAGTGACTGGATACCTCGGCATCGCGAGCGACATCACCGAGCGCAAGCAGTCGGAGGAGACCTTGCGGCTTGCCAAATTTTCAATGGAGCGGGCTGCTGACGCTATCTACTGGATTGATCCGCAGGCCAAGATCTTGGATGTCAATGCGGCGGCTAGTCTCATGTTGGGCTATACGAGAGACGAGTTATGCGCCATGACCGTCCACGATCTGAATCCTGAGTTTCAGGTGGACATGTGGCCAGACTTTTGGAGAGAGACCAAGCGATGCGGGACCATGGCGATTGAAACTGTCCATCGGGCCAAGAATGGCCGACTGATTCCCATTGAGGTGAGCCTCAATTATCTGTTCCATGAAGGAAAAGAATACCACTGTGCGTTCGTGCGCAACATCACCGAGCGCAAACGGGCTGAGCATGCGCTTTGTGAGCGCGAAGAGGCGCTGGCTCGATTCAAGGCCACACTCGACCAAACGCATGACTGTGTGTTCATGTTCGCTCCCGATACGTTGCGATTCATCTACTGCAATCGCGGGGCGGTTGCGCAAGTGGGCTACACCGAGGCCGAGTTGTTGACGATGACGCCCCTTGACATTAAACCGGAATTCACAGAGCAGCGTTTCCGTGAGATGCTGCAGCCGTTGCGGGAGAAGGACAGGGGGGCATATGTCTTCGAAACCGTCCATCAGCACAAGGACGGTCATACTGTGGACGTGGAGGTCTCCTTGCAACTAGTGCGGGAGCAGGGAAGAGAGATGCGCTTCCTAGCCGTAGTGCGCGATATCACTCAGCGTAAGTGTGTGGAGGCATTGCTGCAAGAGCGTGAGGCCAGTCTCATGGCGGCGCAAGAACTCGCCCATCTAGGCAGTTGGGAATGGGACATCCAAACCGGCGTTGAACGATGGTCTGCAGAGCAGTATCGGATATTCGGCTATGCTCCGAACTCCATCAAAGTTACCTACAATTTATTCAAGCAGGCGTTACACATCGAGGACCGGGCGAAGGTGCTGGCTGCCGTCGAAGCTTCGTTCGATGAGAAATCACCATACAATGTGGAGTGCCGCATCGTACATCCGTCTGGAGAGGTGCGTGCCGTTCAATGTCGAGGCGAGGTTGACAGGGATGCAACAGGAAAGCCAGTAAGAATGCGTGGGACCGTGCTCGACATTACCGAGCGCAAGCGGGTAGAAACAGCGCTGCGATTGACCCAATTGGCTATCGATCGAGGGGCGGATATGGCCTTTTGGATCGATGGCAACGCTCGAGTGCTGTATGTGAATGATGCCGCTTCGGAGCGACTAGGTTATGCTCGCGAGGAACTCCTTGTGATGACCATTCCCGACTTAGACCCTGACTACCAATTGAGTATATGGGGTGAACATTGGAATGAACTGAAGAAACACAAGCGTCTCCGCTTCGAGACCAGGCATCGAACGAAGTCGGGAGAGATCTATCCGGTGGAAGTCGTGGCCAACTATATTGTGTTTGAGGGGCAGGAGTACAACTTCGCCTTCTGCCGCGACATCACCGAGCGCAAGCAGACCGATGAGGCGCAGCGAGTGAGCGAGGAACGCCTTCAGCTCACGCTCGACGTCGCGACCGACGGCCTCTGGGATTTCAACGTTCCAACGATGCAGGCCTTCTACAGTCCGAGCTGGCTCCGTCTGCTGGGCCTTGAGGACCAGGACATTCCTCTGAACAATATGGCGGACTGGAAATCCCGCATTCATCCGGATGATCGCCCCCTAGTCGAGCAGGCATTGGTCGATCATCTGGCAGGGAAGACCATCACGTATGAGATTGAGCACCGCGTCCGTCACCGCTCAGGAGAATGGACGTGGTTCGCGATGCGCGGACAAATCACCCATCAAGATAAGCAGTCCCGCCCTCTGAGGATGATGGGTACAATGATTGACATTACGGCGAGGAAGGAATCGCAGGAGTCTCTCACTGCTCACGCGAAGGCGCTGGAACAGCTTAATCAGTCTCTCGACATCGCGCTCGTTCAAGCTCAAGCTGCCACGAAAGCCAAGTCCGCTTTTCTGGCCACCATGAGTCACGAGATTCGGACCCCTATGAACGCTGTGATCGGCATGACCGGTCTCCTCCTCGACACAGACCTCACGCCTCTCCAGCGAGAGTTCGCCGAAACTGTGCGCAACAGCGGTGATCACCTGCTTACCGTCATCAACGACATTCTCGACTTTTCGAAGATTGAAGCAGGCAAGTTAAGCTTGGAAATTATCGACTTCGACCTTCGCACGGCAGTGGATGAATCGGTGGACCTGTTGGCCGACCGTGCATTCAGTAAAGGGTTAAATCTAACCTGCCTCTTTCACGCAGATGTGCCGGCCGCCCTGCACGGTGACCCGGGACGAATCCGCCAAATCCTTATTAATCTTGTGGGGAACGCCGTCAAGTTTACGGAGCGGGGCGAAGTCGTGGTTTCCGTCACCCTGGCGCACCAGACCGAGACTGAGGCCACAGTGCGGTTCGAAGTGCATGACACGGGTATCGGCCTGTCCCCTGACACGCAAGATTGCCTGTTTCAGTCGTTCATGCAGGCCGATAGCTCCACGACACGGAAATTCGGCGGGACGGGATTGGGGCTTGCGATCTGCAAACAACTGACGGAGCTTATGGGTGGCCACATCGGTGTAGAGAGCCGGCTCGGTGAGGGCAGCAGATTCTGGTTCGTCGTTCCGTTCGGTAAGCAGCAGGAGAAAACCGCATCGGGGAGCGTCATGGAGTTCCAGGGTTTTCATGGGCTGCAGATCTGCATTGTGGATAACAGTCCCATCAATCGGCGCATCCTGGAAGTCTATTTCAAGCGTTGGGAAGCCCGATGCCTTATAGCGGGAAATGGCCAACAGGCCCTGGCGCTCATGCGCGAGGCGGTGGCATTGGGGCATCCGTGCGACGTTGCGATCATTGATATGCAGTTGCCAGACATGAACGGCTTGGAACTGGGCGGCGCCATCAAGGCCGATCCGGTGCTGGCGGTAACCAGGCTTGTTCTTTTGACGTCTCAGGGCTGGCGCGGCGATGCGAAGGAGGCGCAGGCCGTCGGGTATGCCGGTTACCTCACGAAACCGGTGTATCCACCGCAACTGCGTGAGTGTCTCTCTATCATTCTCCAATCCACCGCACAGACTACTATCCACGAGGGCCAATCCGCAGGCCTGATCGCGGGACACGAGTTGGTCACGCGTCATACCTTGGCAGAAAAGAACACACAGGCCGCCGCGAAGGTTCTAGTCGTCGATGATGATGTCGTCACCCAGAAGGTCGTCATACGCATCCTGGAAAAGTTAGGCTATCAAGGAGACTTCGTGGTCAACGGTTTGGAGGCCATCGAAGCATTGACGCGCATCACCTACGCCGCAGTCTTGATGGACATTCACATGCCGGAAATGAACGGATTTGAAGCGACGCAAGAAATCCGAAGACGAGAGGCGGCAGGCAAGGGGCAGGCGATGACCGATTCCGGAACCGCTCACCTCGCGTCCGTGGCATCTAGCCATGTGGCGATCATCGCGATGACGTCGGATGTCCGGAAAGAGAATCGAGACCGGTGCCTCGCAGCCGGCATGGACGACTGCGTAAGCAAGCCCGTGCAGCCTGAGATGTTGGCCGAGACCCTTGCGCGCTGGCTCAGCGCGCCGGACTCGCGCCCCACCGCCACAGAGGATCGTTCGCTGCGGATTGCCTCGGGGAAGACGGCCTGCTGAGCCCCCTAACAATCTAGACGAGTGGAACCCGTGAGCCCGGTGTTCCCACCCTCGTACCGTACACGGCAAGGAGCACGCACCATGTCCATTTTGATCGTTGAAGATAATCCGGTCAATGCGAGGCTGTTAGCGCTGATGCTGCAGGAACAGGGGTATCAGACGGTCACGGCTGAGAATGGCAAAGAAGGACTGAAAAAGGTATCTGAAACACCAGACATTCAGCTGATCATTACTGATTACTTGATGCCGGAAATGGACGGGTTGGAGTTTATTGTGAAGGTCAGGGCCTTGCCGACCTTCAACCATGCTCCCATTCTCGTTGCATCGGCGCATGGCGACCTCGAAACCGTCAAACGTGTGCAAGACTTACGGTGCGGTGGTTTCCTGCTCAAGCCCATCGACAAAAGACAGCTGATCAAGCGGGTTGAGCAGCTGTTGCAATCTCAGTCGCACGTGCTTCTTGGTAAAAACAAAGCGATGGAGAAAATGGGGATTGGGCCGTCTGAATATCACGATCTGATCAAAGCATTTGAGGCCCAATTGGCCGCAATCGTCCCGATTGTGGTGTTGGAACAAGGAGACTCGGGCGAGCCCATTTCCCAGAGTCTGGGCCAGTTGTTGACGGAACTGACTGAAAGTGCGTCTCTCCTGGGTGCCGACAAGTTTGCGCTACTGTTTTCGAAGAGCATGGGGCCTACGTTGCCGGTTCGATCGCAATGCCCGGAATTGTTGACGGTGCTGCAAGAATTGGAACGGGATCTCTCGGCGTATATGCAGTGTCAATCGAATGCAGCGCCAAGGAAATGATGAGGTCTCCCACTCTCTGTTCTGACGCTGTGCTCACATGCATCTGGCCAGTGTAACCTCTGGGCCAGCCCCTGTTTGCCCATCGCCAGCAACGACAGTCAAGGCACTCGATGCATAGGCCGATAAGACGATGGCCACTCAGAGGCTGAACTGTCGTTGTGATTTCAGTTTGTTCTGAAGCGTGCCATGCCTCGTCGCCCGGCGGTTTGCGTGACCAAAACACAGGCCGAGCTCTCCAGCACACTGACAGTTAAGAATCGACAGCAACCAACCGATAGAGAAATAGCTCTGTCCTTAGTGCGACAGGGCATTGGCGTGCCGTGGGTATTTTGAGGTTCGTCCATTATGGAATACTCGATTACCGCAAAAGAATTTCAACAGTTCCGGACGCTGATTTACGATGAGAGTGGCATTTCTCTGAGTGATCAAAAAACGTCGCTCTTAGCGTCCCGCCTCTCGAAGCGATTGCGAGATCTTGATCTGGGGACTTTCTCGGAATACTACGCGAAGGTCATGGAGGATCAGACGCGCGAAGAATTCACGCGGTTACTGGATCTGATTTCGACGAATAAGACGGCTTTCTTTCGCGAGCCCAAGCATTTCGACTTTTTGCGCGAACAGATTCTTCCTGAACTGAACACCACAAAACAGATTCGAATCTGGTCGTCCGCCTGTTCGACGGGGGAAGAACCCTATACGATTGCCATGACGCTCTATGAAGGGGTTCAGAATCCTGAGCGGTGGAATTTTAAAATCTTAGCCTCAGACCTCTCGACCCGTGTGCTCGCTAAAGCGGCGGCTGGTACGTACGACGAAGATCGTTTTCGAGACGTGCCACCGAATATCGTTCAGCGTCATTTCCTTCGCGGGCGTGGCGATCAAACTGGGTTCTTCAAAGTCAAACCGCATCTTGCGAGCGCAATTACATTCCGGCGTTTGAACTTGATGGATGATCGGTTTCCCATCAAGAACCCTCTCGATTTGATTTTCTGCCGGAACGTCATGATCTATTTCGATCGTCCGACCCAGCAAACGCTCGTCAATAAGTTTCATCACTACCTGAAGCCTGGGGGCTACCTCTTCATCGGACATTCTGAAAGTTTGCAATGGGTGACCCACCCCTTCAAATCGTTGGCTCCGACGATTTATCAGAAGGAGCGCTGAGTTTTATGCCGCAGATCGATACGGATCAGTTCGCTCACATCCGGCGTATGCGTGACCATCGGTTCCCCCACGAGATCGCCTCGATTTTGCCGGGTGAGTTTTTCGTCAGTCGAGAACCGATGATTGTCTACACGGTCCTTGGTTCCTGCATTTCGGCCTGCATTCGCGACCCGATCGCCGGAGTCGGAGGCATGAATCACTTTATGCTGCCGGAGCCCACGGAGGTTGCGCACGATTCGTGGGGAGAGTCGACGCGATATGGATCGTACGCGATGGAGTCGTTGATCAATGAAATACTCAAGCGAGGTGGGCTCAAGAGCCGTCTGGAAATCAAACTCTTTGGCGCCGGCAAGATATACGAAGGCAATATCGATGTGGGTGCCAACAATGCCAAGTGGGTGATTGGGTACTTAAAGAGCGAGGGACTCGGGACCGTCAACACAGACTTGGGCGATGTGTGTCCCCGGAAAGTGTATTACTTCACCGACTCAGGGCGCGTGCTGATGAAGAAGATCGAGCGTGTCAAAAATCGGACCATCCTCGAACGGGAAAGCGAATATGCGCTGAGAATCAAGCAGCGGGAGCAGCAGCCGGTGGAAGATGTGACGCTGTTCTGAAATTTACGTGATGAGTGATGAGTGATGAGCGCATAGGAAGGAAGTGAGTCGGGGTTCTGTGACCCCACGCTTCACTCTTTACCCATCACTCATCACAAGTAGTTGAGGAGAGCCCTATGGCAAAAATTCGCGTACTGACGGTCGATGATTCGGCCTTGATGCGGCAAGTGCTGGCGACGCTTTTGTCAAAAGACCCTGGGATCGAAGTCATTGGGTCCGCTCCCGACCCCTTTATTGCTCGCGAAAAAATTAAAGCATTAAATCCAGACGTACTCACCCTCGATGTCGAAATGCCCAAGATGGACGGGCTGACCTTTCTTGAGAAGTTGATGCGGGGGCACCCGATGCCAGTGGTGATGGTGAGTTCACTCACGGAAGCCGGTTGCCAGACCACTTTACGCGCACTGGAGTTGGGCGCAGTGGATTTTATCACCAAACCAAAAATTGACCTTCGGGAAGGGATGGAGGACGTGGCCCAAGATCTCATCGCGAAGGTGAAGGCTGCGGCCATAGCAAACGTAAAACGTCAGGCGTCAGGCGTCAGGCGCGAGATGACCCCTCTTACCTCTCACTCCTCACCTCTCATGTCTTCAATGATTAAGACAACCGATACCATCATCGCGATTGGTTCGTCCACGGGAGGCACGGAAGCGGTGAAGGATGTCTTGATGGCTTTGCCGCCCAATACGCCGCCGATTCTCATCACCCAGCACATGCCGGAACGGTTTACGAAAACCTGGGCCGATCGTTTGAATTCGCTCTGCCGCATCTCGGTCAAGGAAGCTGAAGACGGCGACAGCGTCTTGCCGGGACATGCCTTGGTTGCGCCAGGCAGTTATCACATGACACTCGTTCGGAGCGGCGCCCGGTATACGGTGCGTATCAACCAAGATCCTCCGGTGAATCGTCATCGCCCGTCAGTGGATGTGCTGTTTGCTTCGGTCGCCCAGTACGCCGGCGCCAATGCCGTCGGGGTGATTCTGACCGGCATGGGGGGCGATGGCGCCAAGGAAATGTTGGCGATGAAACAGGCTGGTGCGTTTACGATCGCCCAGGACGAAGCTAGCTGTGTGGTCTTCGGGATGCCGAAGGAGGCGATCAAACTCGGTGGGGTAGATAAGATATTGCCGCTGTCGGAGATTCCCGCTGCGATTGTGGCCTATGTCTCCAAGCTCTAAGACGTTAAGAATTTCTCGTTTCAAGTTTCTGGTTTCAAGTTTTTGGAGTATATTTTCTGAGAACATGAAACGAGAAACCAGCAACTCCGTTCAAGCCAGTGAGCCCGTTTATTCATCTGCACAAGAAAGGATGACATCATGCAAATCAAAGAACGCATCGTCCCACAAGGAATAATTTTGGATGTCGTGGGAGACTTGACCTATGCCCATCGGGCGGTTTTTAAGGCGGCGGTCGAAAAGGCCAAGCAGGCGGGTTGCCGACACCTCATTGTGAATTTAGAGCAGGTGCGATTTGTGGACAGCGCAGGCCTCGGGCTACTCGTGCTCGTGTCGCAGAATTTTAAGCTGCATCAGGCCCAGATCAGTATGCTGAAACCACAAAGCTACGTGCGGGAGATCATGAGCCTGGCGAATATTCCCAAGATGATTCCCATCTATGAACGCGAGGAAGACGCGCTCATGGCGCGTGCAGCATAGTTTTGGCTTGAGAGTCACGGAGCGTCATGAGTTCACACGCAATGCCACACATTGGGCAGGTTCCCGACTCATCTCCAGGGATTGAGACACCCGCCGCGACGATCCTCCTTATTGAGGATGAGCCGGTCACGCGGACGAGTATGGCTGCGCGGCTGACGCGGCTGGGGTATCGAGTCCTTGAGGCCGAGAATGGGTGCGTGGGCCTCGAGGTGGCCAGGCGCGAACGCCCGGATCTTCTTATCGTCGATTGGATGATGCCGGAGATGGATGGGCTGACGTTCTGTGATGCGATACGCCGTGACCCTCAGTTGAAATCCAGCCAGATTCTTCTGATGACCGCGCATGATGCACCGGCACAGATTGCCGAAGGGTTGGTACGAGGCGCGGACGATTTTCTGAGTAAATCGTCCAGTAAACAGGAAATTATCGCCCGTGTGCTGGCCGGTCTGCGCACCAGTCGGTTGGTGAGAAAGCTGGAAACGACCGGCGAAGAACTGAAATCGTCGATGCTGTTACTTGAGAAAAAGCAGGCAGAAACGGAGGCCGATCTTCAAACAGCGGCCGCGTTCGTCCAGTCGCTGCTTCCCTTGCCAGGAAGCCCGGTTCACGGTATCACGCTGGCGTGGGAGTATCAGCCGTCCTTGACGTTGGGCGGGGATCTGTTCGATGTGATGACGATCGATGCGGACCATCTCGGCCTCTACATTCTGGATGCCTCGGGACATGGGGTTGCTGCCGCACTCCGCTCGGCCTCGTTGATGACGTTTCTACGGGCGGAGAACATGCTGCAATTGCTTGGGTCGTACGACCCTGCGACAGTGTTGTTCGAGGCCAATCGCCGCTTCCCCTTGAGTGCCGATGGGGACTATTTTACTCTATGGGTGGGACAGCTTCATTTGCCGACAGGCAGTCTGTCGTACGCCTCTGCTGGCCATCCTGGCGCACTGCTCAGCTCCGCCGAGGATCCTTCCCGATGGCTCACCACTGCATCGTTTCCCCTTGGGTTTGATCCGTCTGCTCGGTTTACATGCGACCGCGTTTCACTGAAGCCGGCAGATCGGTTGTTTTTATTGAGCGACGGGATTTATGAGGTGCCCTCTCCAAGCGGGGAGCTCTGGGGCCGAGACCGTTTCCGAGAGACGATTGACGCGGGGAAGCAGACATCGCTGTCAGCGACAATCGCCTCGTGCTTTGCAGCAGCTCGAGGCTGGCAACAGGCGCAACACTTTCCGGACGATGCGGCTGTTGTGGGGATTGAACTGACTGATTGTCGGGAAGACACATCCAATGGATAAGACGGCGGTCTTGGATCTTTCCGAGGCGTTGAACCGGGCGGATGGAGATCAGGACTTCTTCGTCACCTTGGCGACGCTTTTTTTACAGGAAAGTTCGAAGGATGCTGCAGCGGTTCGAGCGGCGCTGGAGCGGCAAGATCGCACGGGGCTGGCGGCTGCTGCGCATAAGCTGAAGGGGTCCGTCATGGAGATGTGCGCGCCGCGTCTCTTCGAGTGCACAAAACGACTAGAAGAGTTGGGGCAGCAGGGGAAATTTGCTGAAGCGTCGCCGGTCTGTGCAGATGTCGAGACGCGATTGGCCGAGGTGCATGTCGCTCTTCGGGATGTAATTGCCGGAGGATTTCCATCATGATCACTATGACAGAGTGGCGCCCACCGGCGCGTACGTTGCTCGTCGTTGCCGACGATACCAACACCCAGGCGATAATATTGGAGCATGCGAAGGCCCAGGGGCATTCGGTGATTTCTGCTTCGACTCCCGCGCTCGGGTTGTCGACCTTTGACATGACACAGCCTGATATTGTGGTGATGGATCTCTTTCTGCCGGAACAGGAGGGGATCATGCTGGTGAAGCAAATTCACGAGCGTCGCCCGACGTGCCCCGTCGTGCTCTTGACCGACGCCGGCCATGGCGAATCGACGATGGCAGGGTTACGCGCCGGCGCCCTTGACTATGTGCAGCAACCGATTGATGAGGCGGCATTCGCGCAGGTTCTGCAGCGGGCGATCCATCGATTGCCTGTTTCCGTGAATGATGCGCCAGGCGTCGAACGGCTGGAATATGTGCTTGTCATGGGCACTGACCCGAGTTTCGTTGAGAGCACGGTGACCTGGCTCATTCAAGGGACCGCCATGGGGCTGATGGAGTCGCGACAACTCCATCTTCGAGCCGCGTTGCAAGAACTTGTCATGAATGCGATCGAGCATGGCTGCCTTGAGCTCCGATATCATGACAAGATTGACGCGATGGCACAAGATCGGTACGACGAGGTAATCCAGCAGCGCCGATCAGAGGTCCATTTCCGAGACCGCCGAGTCACCATTCGTGCAATCTACGACAAGCGGCAACAGGTCCTCACGTATCGGATTACCGATGAAGGGAAGGGGTTCAACTGGAAATCACGAATGAAATCGGGTCTTGACGTGTGCCCTACTGGAGATGCCAGTGGACGAGGGATCTTTCTCGCCCACTCGTTTTTCCCAGATATCACATACAACGACAAGGGCAATGAGGTCATGTTCACAGTTCCCCTCGGATGATGATGGAGCTGAAACCTACAACCTACAACTCGACTGGAGGTCCCATGGACAGCGCAAACTCCACACGATCTAAGCTGCGAATTCCGAACGATCCGATGTATCGCTTACTGCGTGAAGGTTGTATCACCGAGTTTAATGTGAAAAAAGCGTCTGGAGAGACGGTCGACCTGCGAGGGTGTGATCTGAGGGGGCTAGACCTACGAGGGTTGGATGCCGATGGCTTGGACTTCAGCGACAGTTATCTTCGGCAGTCGGATCTGCGCAGTGTCGACTTTCGTCACGCACGGCTTGAAGGTGCCAGCATCAATGCCGCGAAAATTTCAGGCGCCTATTTCCCCGCTGACCTCACCGCCAGTGAGATCGAGCTGTCCCTTCTTCACGGCAGCCGCATGCGCTACCGCTCGCAACCGTAGCCGGTTGGTTTAATCCCCCCCGCCGCATGGTTTGTCACCATGCGCTGATCTGCGCCCACGACCCTTGCAAGCCCATTATCAGCCACTTATAATGCGGGAGCCCTGTTCAATCTATTTTTTAACTGTGTGGAGGAACCTCAGAGCTCATGAGTGAACGAACGTTAGCGATCATCAAGCCCGATGCGGTGAAGAAGAATGCGATCGGCGATATTATCGCCAGTTACGAGAAAGCCGGCCTGAAGCCGGTGGCCATGCGCATGATGCAGTTTTCACAATCAACGGCAGAGGGGTTCTATGCCGTGCATAAGGCCCGTCCGTTTTTCGATAGCCTGTGCACATTCATGGTGTCCGGTCCGGTCGTGGTGCTGGTGTTGCAAGGCGACAACGCGATCAAGAAGAATCGTGAGCTGATGGGTGCGACTGATCCGGCCAAAGCGGACGCAGGCACGATTCGCAAAGCCCATGGGGCGAACATTGAATTTAACGCCGTGCATGGATCCGATTCGCCGGAGACCGCCAGGTTCGAAATCGGATATTTCTTTCCTGGAATGGATCTCATTGGATCGTGACCGCCACCGTGACCAGTCCTTCTCCAAAGGGGAGTACGCATGATTCCGAAAGACCTCCGTTACCACCAAGAGCATGAATGGGTACGAGTGAGCGGCATACAGGCGACTGTGGGCATCAGTCATTTCGCCCAAGATGCGTTGGGCGATATCGTCTTCATTGATTTGCCGAAGTCCGGCGCCGTCGTCAAGGCCGGGCAGCAGATCGGTGAAGTCGAATCGACCAAGACGACCTCCACGATCTACACACCCGTGAGCGGCACGATTGCCATAATCAACACCGACTTGAAAGACCACCCCGAAGTGGTGAACTCCGATCCCTACGGAAAAGGCTGGATGGTGGTGATCGATCTGACGAGTGCGAGTGAGGTGGACCAGCTTATGACCGCGGCACAGTATGAAACGTTTCTTGCCGGCCAGAAACATTGAGTCATTACGCCATCGTGTGATTGGATCATTGATGAGTGCTGGCAATGAATCAATCCCGCTGAGCCAGTGACTCAATGACTTCTCCAAAACATATCGCCATTCTCGGCGCAGGACCCGGTGGCTATGTCGCTGCGATCCGAGCAGCCCAGCTTGGCGCCCGCGTCACCGTCATCGAGTCCCACGCGCTTGGCGGCGTCTGCTTGAATTGGGGTTGTATTCCCAGTAAGGCCCTCCTGTCGGTCGTCGAACTTGGCGACAAAGTCAAGAAGTCCGAGGATATGGGGTTACTGGTCCCGGGACCAGTCACGTATGATCTCGCTCGGATGGTCGCCAGGAAGAATAGGGTGGTGGCGACTCTCGTGAAGGGCATTGCCACGCTGTTCAAGGCCTGGAGTATCGAGCATGTGCAGGGTACCGGGTCGTTACACGATCGACAGACGATCCGGGTATTGGCAGCCGATGGTACAACGCGAGATGTTCAGGCTGATGCCATTGTGATTGCCACGGGGTCGTCCTGGCCGAATCTGCCGCAGTTTCCGATCGACGGGCAGCAGCTGGTCACCAGTCAGCATCTTTTGGATCTCGAACACATTCCTGCCAGTTTGCTGGTTGTGGGTGGGGGAGTCGAAGGATGCGAGTTCGCGGCGCTCTATAGCGGTCTTGGAACAGAGGTGACGATTGTCGAATTGATGGCGCACGTGCTTCCTCTGGAGGATGAAGAGGTCTCTTCCATGATGGAGCGCGAGCTGAAGAAACGCGGCGTAACGGTCCTGATCGGGACCACGGTCGAGAAATTGGAGCGGTCATCGGAGATCATCACTGCGCATCTCAAAGATGGCACGCAGGTCGTGGCTGAGAAGCTGCTGGTGTCTGTGGGGCGAGGATTGAATAGCCGAGGCATAGGACTGGAGCAGGTTGAGGTGCAGACGGGGCGGCGAGGGGAAATTCTCGTTAACGATCAAATGGAAACCACGGTGCCGGGGATCTACGCGATCGGGGACGTCGTCGGCAAAGCGATGTTGGCGCACGTGGCTTCGGCGCAAGGCAAAGTCGCGGTTGAGAATATCATGGGGCATCAGGCGACGGTTCGGTACGACGTGATCCCTGCCGGAATTTTTACCCTCCCGGAGATCGGTCGGGTCGGCATGACGGAACAGCAAGCTAGGGAACGAGCCCAAGCAGCCGGGCAGAACCCCGACCAGGCGCTTACTGTGGGGCGTTTTCGCTATGCAGGGTTGGGGAAGGCTCAAGCGACAGGAGAGACGACGGGGCTCTTCAAGGTCATTGCCGAGTCGCCGAGCGGCAAGATTCTGGGCGTGCATATCGTCGGAGCCCATGCAGCCGATCTGGTACATGAAGCAGCCATGGCGATGCAAGTCGGTGCGACGGTAGCGCAGATGGCGGACATGATCCACGCGCATCCGACGCTGTCCGAAGGCATGATGGAAGCGGCTGAAGATGTCGAAGGGAAGGCGATTCACCAGGCGAGAAAGCGGATGGCATAATGTTGCAATCGCTTCTTTTGAAGCTCGGGATGTTTGCGACGACGATAGGAGTCGTCTTCTGGATCGGATGGACTCTGCCGGCTTCATTCGACCGTGAGCCTGGCCTTGTAGCTGAATCGCTTGAGGGAGTGAAGGCTGAAATCCCTTCCGGCAGTGGGCGCGTGGCCACTGTGAGCCCGTCGTCTGTCCCTTCGTCGGTGGATCAACCATCGACTGCTCCTGTTCTGAAACGGTCTCACCACGGTCTCCTCGATCTCAATAGAGCGACAGTTGAGGATCTTGACGCATTGCCGGGGGTCGGCCCTAAGCTAGTCGAACGGATCATGGAGTATCGCCAGTCGGTAGGAGTCTTTCACACTCTTGAAGAGCTGCAAGCGGTCAAGGGGATTGGGAAAAAGACGTTTGAGCGAATTCGTCCATTGGTGACGGTGACGTCGGATCCCGGATTGTCAGATAGACGGAAGAAGGCAACATGAGCGAACTTTCCCGTCAACTCGATTTGATCCTCCGTGGAGTTGTGGAGGTCATTCAACGGGCCGAACTTGAAGCGAAGCTGACACGCTCGTTGAAAGAGAACCGGCCGCTTCGCGTGAAAGCCGGATTCGATCCGACTGCGCCAGACCTGCATTTGGGCCATACCGTCCTGATCCACAAGCTGAAACATTTTCAGGAACTCGGGCATCAGGTGATGTTCTTGATCGGTGATTTCACCGGTATGATCGGCGATCCGACCGGCCAATCGGAGACGCGGGTTGCGCTCTCGAAAGAAAAAGTATTGGAAAATGCCAAAACGTACGAGCGACAGATCTTTAAAATTCTCGACCCTGCGAAGACGCAGGTGGAGTTCAACAGCCGGTGGATGAGCACGATGACCGCGGAGGCGTTAATCCATCTGAGTGCGCAGTACAGTGTCGCGCGGATGCTCGAACGAGACGATTTTCATAAGCGGTACCACGAGCAGAAACCGATCAGCATCCATGAGTTTATGTATCCGCTCGTACAGGGCTATGATTCCGTCGCGCTGAAGTCCGATGTCGAACTGGGCGGCACCGATCAGAAGTTCAACCTTCTTGTCGGACGTGACCTCCAGCGAAGCCATGGGCAGGAACCGCAGGTTGTGATGACCATGCCGTTGCTGGAAGGTACCGATGGCGTGAAGAAAATGAGCAAGAGCGTCGGTAACTACATCGCGCTGGAAGACACACCGAACGACATGTACGGCAAGCTGATGTCGATCAGCGACACGTTGATGCATCGATACTACGAGCTGCTCACGACGGAGGACATGGCCGGAGTTAAGGCTGCTCATCCCATGGAGGCGAAGCAATTGCTTGCATCCTTGATTGTCGCTCGGTATCACGGGGAAGAAGCCGGCCGGCAGGCGAGGGTGGCCTTTCAGCAGAAATTTCAGGAGCGGGAATTTCCAAATGAGCCGGATGTGCGTGTGGCCTTGACCATGGCTGATCTGCAAGAAGGCCGGACGATCGGCCTCGTGGATCTGGTGGCGAAGACAGGGCTTGTGCCGAGCAAGAGCGAGGCTCGGCGGCTGATTATTCAGGGAGGCCTAGAGGTTGACGCGCAGAAGCAAAGCGACGCGAAGGCTGTGATCTCGATTGTGGCTGGACGAACCTACCGTCTGAAGGTTGGCCGAAGAAAATTTGCGGTCGTGGAATTGAAAAAATAGTGAGGTACAGGGTCAGCAGTTCACGGTGAAGTACGAGGGGCAAAAGCTGATAATGTTTTTCCTGTCCGATTGACTTGGCTCCTGAGCCAGCGTAGGATTCGATTGAGTGAGCGGGCGTAGCTCAGGGGTAGAGTCCTAGCTTCCCAAGCTAGTTGTCGTGGGTTCAAATCCCATCGCCCGCTCCAAATTCAACACAGCGTTCTGGTGGGATTTGAGACCCACGACAGGGGATTCCGAAAGGGGCGTGCCCCCTCAGTGGGAGCTGGGAGGCAAATTTCAGGGCCGAACCAGCGACGGAGTGCGGTTCAAATCCCATTGCCCCTCCAACCCGTCATTCGTACACGTCTTTATCCCATTCCTGCTGTTTACGGTAAGCGCCTCTTATCATTCTCTCACGCACGGCTTTGTCAGGACGAATAGTGCAAACCCGTATCCGGTATGAACTTATATCAGACGGTTCAGAATCCGTGTCATCCTGAGCGGGGGTGCTGCTGGCTATACTGAAGAAGAGTGTCCTGCGGAAAGCTGAGCCGGGCTCCTCAATTCGACCAGTCCCAAATGGTGCGCGCTAATCAATAGTTTCTGGCGATTGGCCACACCCAGCTTGTCGAATATTCTCGTTAAATGATGACGAACAGTAATGTCTGAGATGGAAAGACGGTTGCTGATGTCTCGATTAGATAATCCTTGGGCGACGAGGGCAATCACACTCCGTTCCCGTTCTGTCAAAGAATCAACGGACGCCATATGATGGACCGGAGTCTGGCGGACCGGTAGTTTTGTGCGGGTATCCGGCTCAGGTTGAATCTCAGAAAAAGCTATCATCGTAGAAGGGGACTCTTCTTTTTCGCCTTCAATCATGGCTATCAGCACAGATGAAGGCTGGCACTTTAGTATCACACCGTCTGCTCCCATACCAATAGCAGCACGGGCACGTTCGATGTCGTTCCAATCGGCAAAGAGAAGCACTCTCGTCTGTGGTGATAATTGTTTGTAGTACTGCACAGACGCAAGCGAGTTTCTGTTCGATTCAAGGTCGATGATGACACAATCTGGTTTCATCTCTTGGATCAGTGCGTACGCATGCGCACCTCCGTTTGACTCGCCGATCAGGTCAATTCCAGGAATGTTTCGGAGGATGCCTTGGAGCCCAACTCTTGCGAGATGATTGTAACTCACCAGCGCCACTCGCACCGGCCACGACTTGTGTTTCGTCATGTTTGCCTGCTGTTTGCCAGCCATACCGTACCTCGCACGTTATACCTTTATAGTAGGCGTGCACCGCGATATGCATGTATGGGCGGATGGTGCCATAGCCTATTGGGCTATGCAACCCCCGCTTAAGTAGTGGAACTTATAGGTATAAGATATATAAGTACAATATTAGTTGTGGGAGGCTTAGCGGTGACATTGTGAGCGACAATCTCCGTCAATGCTTCGCTGGCTGCCACACAACTCGACGTGCTCACCCTGCGTAATAGGGTCTAGAGGCGTACGAACTACCGTCTATCGTAAATCTGCTCGAGATAGATTTTGCAACGCCCCATATCAATATTTTCGTGCTGGAACACCAGCGCTGAAATAGTTCTCCTCTCGCCTGGTGAGCCCTGAGAGCGGCACATAAGTGCCTGTTTCGTTCAACACGCCATCCAGAAATTGGTCACGTAGAACTTACACGGAGTTCTCATAACGGCATGTTTGTACGATGTACACTCGACGTGCAACACCGTACAACATTTGGTATCGAGCGCACATGTTGGGAGTAACAGGGCGAAGCATGTCATCACTTACCCAATCTCGATTCACGGGCCTCGACCAGGCGTCTCGTGATGTGAATATGGATTTTCACTGGTATGCGCTCCGCACCAATGGGCATCATGAAAAACGGGTGCGTGATCGATTGGCTGGAGTCGGGGTAGAGCCGTTCCTCCCCTTAACCAGGCAACAGCGTCAATGGTCGGATCGCAAGGTCCTCACAGAACTTCCGTTGTTTTCCGGATACTGCTTTGCCCGATTCTCGCTCAGAAATCGTTTGACGGTCATGCAAATTTCAGGTGTCGCCGGTATTGTGGGGTCCGTTGGGCCTGAGGTAATCCCAGATGCAGAACTCGATGCCATTCGCGCTGCCTGCGAGAGCGATCGTCTTGTACAGTGCGTGGATCTTTTCGTAGAGGGCATGCAGGTAGAGATTGTTTCAGGTCCGCTTCGAGGCCTGACGGGACAATTCATCCACCATGCTGGACATGATTATATCGTCCTGCGTGTTCAGCTCATTCAACAAGCTGTCGCCATGCATATTCATCGTGATGAAGTGATCCCGCATGGTAGCAGTGGTGCGATCCCCCGGTGAGTTGTGCCGGCCTTTCATTAAACAACCATCACGCCACATCATGGCCTGCACTCATATTACGGAAATTATGGGTGAACACGCACATATTATGAGGGGACGGAGACAGCGGTTTGCCGCCCTATATTTTCCCACTGGATGCAAAGCCGTTCGAGAAGTTTCTATGCAGGGTAAAGGGTTCCGAGAACTTGAGCTCGAAGACCGGCGACGTCGATAGCGGGTAGAGCCCTCAGGTGGGTATCCTTGCGCGTTGGCCAGTGAGATCCCGTCAAGAGATTGATCCTATGTCAACGGAGAAATGCGTCGGGCTGGTGACTATCCCTATGAGAGGGAGCTGACGCTTGATAAAGCCATCACTATGGCAGGCGGCTTTCCCGACAAGGCTGCCACGAGCCGCGCCAAGGTGATTCGAAAAATTGAAGGAAAGGAGCGAGCAATCTCACAGGACTTGGAAGGGGTCATTCTTCCAGAGGATATTATCGTGGCCCCTCGCTGTTTTTTCTAGCAGGATGCTCTCGCTGCATCTGAGACCTATAGGCCTGTGGAGTTCTGCTGTGCCGAAATGGTTGCTCGGTCTAAGGGCTCCCGCAATTTCTCGGTCACCGTTTGTTTTTCCCGCTCACCATATCTTCCTCCGGTAACCTGCCCGTCTCTCCCTCTTCTGCTTCGATTCTCTTTTTGAAACATTCAGATTGCGCTTCGTCGATCCAAACCCTACAAGGCTAGAGTCTTGTCCTCGATCGGTCCGATCGATTTGAAGACGTGCTGGGTCATGGGCACAGCTATGCGGCCACACCATCTCTTGTCAGGTGTGGCCTCTGTGCAGAACGCCACCCCGATGACGTGCAACTAAGGCATATGGTAGAGAAGACTGAGCAATCGGAGGCGAGCTAGACGGCCTTTTGAACTAACCCTGAACGCAAGCATCGTGTGCAGACCCGAATGCGCTTTGTTTGACCATTGATCAGGGCTCGGACCGGTTGGAGGTTCGGCTTGAAGATCCGCTTGGTCTTGTTGTTGGCATGACTGACGTTATGGCCGGATTGGCGACGTTTGCTACAGAGATCGCATGTAAATGCCACGGGTACACTCCTTCATCTAGTCGTATCGATGCACGTTTATAAGGTGGCAAATGTATCACAGGGCCGTTCATCTTGACAAGCAGGTTAAATGGATAAAGGGGGTGATTGCGATGACGGGAATTGATCTACTGGGGTTTGCAGCTGGGGCGTTGACGACCTGCGCCTTTTGGCCTCAACTGCAGAAGACGTGGATTTCGAAGTCTGCGGGCGATGTCTCACTGAGTATGCTCGCGATCTTCACAACCGGTGTCTGTCTCTGGTTTCTCTATGGACTGGTACTACATTCGTGGCCGATCATTGTCACCAATTTCATTACGCTGCTTCTGACGGGGGCCATACTCGCGCTCAAGCTGCGCTATCGGCATTAGCAGGATGCTGAAAAAATCCGTCAGCAGCGTTCTCGCCTTGAAAGCATCCTCAACGTAGCCCAGAGGCTACGCCTCCGGTGCTTTCGTCGGCTGCGGCCTTGCTGAACGGACTTTTTGAGCATCCTGTGGGGTTGTGTTCTGCGACGAAGATGGGCTCCTGCGGTTCGTTTCTCGGAGTTGAGCAGCTGCCCGAGACTCTTTCGTTCTGTTTACGGATGGGATGAAAGGCTGTCGAACGGAGTATGATCGGAGGAGGCGCTCCTGGACATGAATGACCTTGACAACCTTCTTCCCGCTCTCCTAGAGTGCCTTCCACAATATGACTCCTGGGTAAGGGAAGAGGGTGCAAGTCCCTCGCGGTCCCGCCGCTGTAAATGGGGACGAAACCCGTGAATGCCACTGTCTGAATACAGTGATGGGTAATCAGTGATGAGTCATGGGTAGAAGTAGGCAAGCCTATTCCGAACCCATCACTCTTCACGCATCACTCATCACTGCCTGATGGGAAGGCGCGGGGAGTAGGGTGAACCATGAGCCAGAAGACCTGCCGGGAGAGTTGACCGACGTTCCCTCGTGGGCTGGGGAATTGGCGAGGATGAGTTGCGGGTGTAATCCTCAGGGTCTGTCGAGGCCTTGGGGATTTTCTATTTGAACTCCACATGGCATAGTCGATGGTGGGCGGGGCTGCTGATAGGAGCAGTCGTGCTCATTGTTTCAAGCGGAACGTGTGCGAATGCGAACGATGAGAAGTCGGGCATGACACGTCGGCAGCAAGGCATTCTCACAGGCATGCCGTTCATGACACATGTGTCAGCGAAGGCGTATGTCGATGATGCCGGTCGGCGGATGTATTTCGCCAAACCTCCCGTGAGGATCGTCTCACTGGCGCCCAGCATCACTGAAATGTTGTTTTCGATGGAGGCGGGAGAGCAGCTCGTCGGCGTCACGGATTTTTGCGATTATCCGCCGGAGGCCTTGAAGAAGCCGAAGGTGGGCTATTCGAATCCGAACTTGGAATCGTTGGTGGCACTCGAGCCTGATTTGGTGGTGGCGCCCAACGACTTTCTCAAGCCTGACGTGATCGTCAAGCTTGAGCAGTTGAAGATCCCCGTCTTCATCTTGGCCGATCAGAATGTTGAGGGGATTTTCGTCCATATCCAAACGCTTGGACGTATCGTCGGGCGATCGTCGAAAGCCGATACGATAGCGATGCAGCTTCGGCAACAGGTGGCTGTGATTCAACGGCGTATCCAAGGAAAGGCTCCGGTACGGATGCTCTATGTGTTGAACAGCCAGCCTCTGATCACCGTCGGTCCAGGAAGTTTCATCGATCAACTGATTCGAATGGCCGGAGGGACCAACGTGGCCGCGAAGAGCGCAACTCCGTATCCACGACTCAGCATGGAGGCCGTGCTTCAGGAAGATCCTGAAGTTCTGGTGTTTCCCGTCGGGAAGGCTGAAGGCATCTCGGAGAGTGAACAGCAGACCTGGCACCAATGGACGACAATGACGGCCGTCAAGCAGGGCAGGCTTCACCAGATTTCCGCAGATTGGCTTAACCGGCCTGGTCCGCGAATCGCTAGGGGGCTCGAAGCGCTTGCGAAGATTTTACACCCGGACAGTCCGGCAGCCAGTCGAGCCGAACCGTCACATGAGTAGGAGATGACGGATCTAGCCTCATCATGGGCCAATGCCGGCGCGGTGCTGACCGTTCATCGATGGATGGCAGTGATCGGCGGACTGCTGCTGGCAAGCGTGGCCATTCTCGTACTCTGTTTGCAGTTTGGCGCCACGTCGGTAGATATGAAAACCGTCGCGACGGCGATCATGCACATGTTGCGGGCAGACCAAGAAGGCGCCGCAACTCTGGGAACGTCCGAGATCATTATGGTGCAGATTCGATTTCCCAGAGTGCTCATGGGTTTTTTCGTGGGGGCCGGTCTGGCGGCGGTCGGCGTCACGCTCCAAGCGTTATTGAGAAATCCATTGGCCGATCCCTATGTGTTGGGAGTGTCGAGTGGCTCTGCATTGGGAGTCTCGTTGGCCATCCTGTTTGGAATCGGTTCTACCTTCATGTTGTTGCCGATCCTGCCGCTCTTTGGATTTGCCGGAGGCCTGATGGCACTTCTGTTGATCTATCGGTTGGCGCAGTCAAAAAGCCGGTTACCAATCCACAGTTTGCTGCTGGCGGGGGTCATTTTGAATGCCATTCTGACGGCGTTTATCATGTTCATTACCTCGATTATGGAGCCGAATCGCTCCGCGGGCCTCATGGCGTGGCTGATGGGATCGCTCACGGCGCCTAACTATCCCGCCTTGGGTATCTTTCTCTTGTACGTTTTGTGTGTCTTGGTGATGCTCATGCACAAGGCGCAGTCGCTCAATATGCTCACATTGGGAGAAGAAACCGCTCGTTCACTGGGCGTAGAGACCGAGGGGATCAAGAAATGGCTCTTTGTCCTTACTGCGCTCCTGACTGGCGCAATCGTGTCGGTGAGTGGCATGATCGGGTTCGTCGGGATGGTTGTCCCGCATGCCGTGAGGTTAGTCATTGGATCGGACCATCGATTGCTGCTTCCAGCCTCGGCGTTGGTGGGGGGGATGTTTCTCGCCGTGGCCGATACGATCGCGCGAACGATCATGGCCCCCGCTGAAATACCGGTCGGTATCGTGACGGCGCTGACCGGCGGCCCATTCTTTCTCTATCTCTTGCTCTGGCGAAAAGATCGAATGGTGTGAGATGAAGACCAATCGGATGGAAACGATGCAGTCCTGGTTGTCTGTGGACGTCCCTGCCATCGAAGTCGAGGGTGTGTCGTTTCGCTATCCCACGACGGAAGGGCGGGAAAGGATATGGACCTTGGACCATCTTTCCTTCCATGTCGATGCAGGAGAAATTCTCGGTGTTGTCGGACCGAACGGGTCCGGAAAGTCGTCGCTGTTGAAAGTGCTCTCCGGCTACTTGCCGGTAGGCGAAGGGGACGTTCGTCTGGGTGGCCTCTCGCTCGGAACACGTAGTCAGGCCGATATCGCGCGATTGGTTGCGGTCGTGCCTCAGGAGTATGCGCAAGTGTTCCCATTCACGGTGGCCGAGACGGTATTGATGGGGCGTTTTCCACATCGGACTGCGCGCTGGTGGAGTATGGGAATTGGAGACGAAACCGCGAGCGACCTCGCCTGTGCGCACCACGCCATGGTCGAGACCGATGTTGTGTCGCTGGCTGATCGCCTGGTCTCGGACTTATCCGGCGGAGAGCGGCAACGAGTCATGATCGCCAGAGCATTAGCTCAGGCGCCGAAAATTTTGTTACTCGACGAACCGACGGCCTTTCTCGATCTCCAGCACCAGATTGAAATCTGTTCGATTCTGCGCCGGCTGAAAGAAGAACGGGGCCTAACCGTGGTGCTCGTTTCTCATGATCTGAATCTTGCGAGCCAATACTGCGATCGAATTTTGATGTTGAAGGCCGGAGCGCTCTTTCGTCTCGGCACGCCGCAGGAAGTCATCGGTGTCGACGCCTTGCGGGCTGTGTATGGCTGCGACGTCTTGATCGATCGTCATCCAGAATCGGGAGTGCCCAGGGTCACCATACCGAGTTATGCTTCAACGAAACATATCCGCGATCACATGTAACGAGAAGGGTTCGTGCCCGATCCTCTCGTCTCTTGTCAGGGTACGCTGTTTCAATTAGGAGGAGAGCTCAGAGAGAGACCGTCAGCAACGGGGAAGATGGTGCAAAGCCATCACGGTGCCGCCACTGTAAGCGGGGAGTGATCCTGCACACAGCCACTGTCTCGGGACGGTGATCAGTGATCAGTGAAGAGTAATGAGTCTGAAAAGCGAACGGCTTCCTGACTCATCACCCATCACACATCACTTCTCACTCTTCAAGATGGGAAGGCGCAGGGGAACAGCGATCCGCGAGTCAGGAAACCCAGCTGATGGATGTTTCTACACAGCCCTTCGAGTCAAAGGGAGGTTGAGTATGCAGTCTGGTAATTGGCATCGATCCGTCTTGTTGTGCGCCATGATCGCCTTGGTCAGTCCAATTCTATGGTCGTCTATCGCAGTGGCTGAGGAACCTGCCGGAACCGAGCCCGTTCTTGAAACGAAGGAAGTGGTCATCTCTGCAACGAAGACCCCGGTCCCTGTCACCCAAGTGACCAGCGCGGTGGAAGTCATCACGGGAGAGGAACTGGAGCGTCGGCAGGTGAAGACGGTTGAGGATGCGCTCCGTCTCGGCCAGGGGCTCACTGTCTTCTCGAATGGCGGGCCAGGCACGTCTTCATCAGTACGCATCCGGGGGAGCAATTCTGATCAGGTGCTGGTGGTGATCGACGGCGCGATTATGAACAGCGGCACGCTGGGCAATTTTAATTTTGCCAATTTGACCACCGACAACATCGAGCGTATCGAAGTTCTTCGCGGTGCCCAAAGCATGTTGTGGGGAGCGGATGCGATGGGAGGCGTGATCAATATCACCACCAAGAAAGGCGCCGGCGCTCCCTCGGCAAGCGCGTTCTTCGAGTACGGATCGTTCTCGTCCATTCGAGAAGGCGGACAGGCATCCGGGAAAACGGGACCGGTAGACTTCAGCGTGGCCCTTTCACGCTGGGATTATACTGGATTCTCAGCGGTCAACTATCGCCGGGGCGCATCAGAACGAGATGGGTTTCATAACTGGCAAACGTCGGCGCGGCTTGGAATTGCGCTGCCTCATGAAGGACGGCTCGACTTCAACTTTCGTCTCTTGCAGGGAAGAACTAATTTTGACGGCGGGTTTGGACCGGGCTTCGATACACTGGGAGCGTTTACCAACAGCCAGCAGTTTGTGTACAGCGCCTCATATAACCAGCCGATCACCACATGGTGGAACCAAGCGCTGACTGTGTCCCGCCAAACAGAGGACTCCGAGACGTTTTCGGGGACGACTCAACGGAACGTGCAAACGGGGGTGGTCTCTCCGACGTTTGCCTTCCGATCACAGATCGATACGTTGGCGAATCGAGTCGAGTGGCAACATAATTTTCAGATCGGTAAGCCCCTCTTACTCACCGCCGGGTATCAGTTTCGCGACCAACAAGGAGAAAATCGCGATCTCCTGACGAATAATTTGGATATTCCACACAAGGTCCTTTCCAGCCATGCAGGCTTCGCGCAAGCCCAGCTCAATCTCTGGGATCGAGTGTTTGCGACGGCAGGTGTGAGGCAAGATGAATATAACGTCTTTGGCAGTGCGACGACCTATCGAGCTACGGCCGGGTATCTCCATCAAGAAACCGGCACCAAGCTTCGGAGCAGCTATGCGACAGGCTTTCGCGCTCCAACATTCAATCAATTGTATTTTCCAAATTTTGGAAACCCAGCTCTGAAACCTGAAAAGAGTCAGAGTATGGACATTGGAGTGGACCAATATTTATTGGACAACCGCCTCACCCTTAGCGGCGGATTTTTCTGGAACCATTACCGTGACATGATCGTCGCGCAGGAAAGTTTGGCGGTGTGCGGCCTCTCCCCATTCGGTCCCTTTGCGGCCTTCTGCGCGCAGAACATCGGCGCGGTGAGTACAAAGGGATGGGAGGCTAGTATGAAGTATGCCGTGGTGAGAGATGTGCCCTGGATCAAAAGCCTCGATGTGCAAGCCCAGTACACCAATACGCTGACCAGGGATCTCCAGCAGCAACCAGGTAATCGAGTGGCACGCATACCGGTCGATCAATGGAGCCTGGTCGTGAGTTATCAGCCGATCGATCCACTCAGGATCAACCTGGAAGGTCGATATGTGGGGTCACGGTTCAATGATGTGAATAATCAACAGCCCATGCGGGCATTCGATGTGTGGAATCTTTCTGCGAGCTACAATGTCACGAATCGTGTGCAGACATACGTTCGACTCGACAATATCTTCAATGAGAAATACGAAGAGATTCTACTGTTCGGTACCCCGGTGCGATCGATCTTTGTTGGGCTGCGAGTCAATTACGATGCGAAGTAACAGAATTGTATGATTGCGCCACGATTGGTCATTGCCGGCACCCAGAGTGGTGTCGGCAAGACAACGGTGACACTGGCGATTCTGGCGGCCCTGAAAGATCGGGGCCGCCAGGTGCAACCATTCAAGGTTGGGCCTGATTTTATCGATCCAGGCCATCACAGCGCCGCGACTGGCCGTCTGTCGCGCAACCTGGATGGTTGGATGTTGGGGGAGGCCGTCAATCGCGAGATTTTCATACGTGCTTCAGCTGACGCGGACCTCTCCATTATAGAAGGAATGATGGGGCTGTTCGACGGCAGTTCGCCGGTGAGCGAGATCGGCAGCACGGCTGAATTGGCAAAGCAATTGGATGCGCCGGTGTTGCTTGTTATCGATGGGAGCGCCATGGCTCGCTCCGCTGCCGCCATGGTGTCGGGATATGCGAAGTTCGATCCGGCGCTACGAGTGGCGGGCGTGCTGTTCAATCGGGTCAGCAGTGAAGGCCACTACATGTTGCTGAAGGAAGCAGTCGAACAAGAAACCGATGTGATGGTTGTGGGATACCTACGGCCAGATCAAGCGATCGCAATCTCCGATCGCCACCTTGGGCTTGTGACAGCGATGGAACAGGGGACAGGTGAACTCTATGGTCGGCTTGCCAAGGCAGCGGCCGAGACGGTCGATCTGGACCGAGTTGAGGTATTGGCCGGCTCGTGCAGAGAATTACCGATGGCGTCGCACAGTACAAGCGGATCGAATGGTCGTCGGGTTCGTATCGGCGTGGCGCAGGATCAGGCGTTTTGCTTTTACTATCCTGAGAATCTTGAGTTGCTGCAAAGAGAGGGGGCGGAATTGGTGAAATTTTCGCCGTTGAACGATCGGGTATTGCCGGATGCGGACATGCTGTATCTAGGCGGAGGCTATCCGGAGCTTCATGGCGAGCGATTGGCTGGGAATGTTGCCATGCGAACGGCAATCAGGAAATTTTCTGAACGAGGCGGGACGATCTATGCTGAGTGTGGTGGCATGATGTACCTCACGCAGGCGATTCGTGATCTTGAAGGGAAGTCTTATGAAATGGTGGGCCTGTTTGAGGCAGAAGCTGTCATGTCCAAGGCGCGCATGACGTTGGGGTATCGTGAACTCCAGATCTCACAGCCTTGTGTGCTTGGCGATGTCGGTACCACAGCACGAGGACATGAGTTTCATTACTCTGTGGTCGAGCCGAAGGGCCAGTTGCAGTACGCCTGTACGCTGAGAGATGCACAAGGCAAATCCAAAGGGCAGGATGGTCTCGTCGCCGGTAACACGATGGGACTTTACTCGCATCTGCACTTTGCCAGCCAGCCGAAGATCGCAGCATCATTGATCGCATCTGCTCGCATGACCGCTCGCATGACCGCTCGCCCATTGGCTGCGCGCTCAGGAGGTGCGGGATGACGGAGCAGGATGAACATAAAGCGAAGATGGAACGGCTCAAGGCTTCCGTGGATCGGCGCATTGAGGCAGCGCAAGAAGAGAAAGGCTTGCTGATTGTCTATACAGGCGCAGGCAAGGGTAAGACCACGGCAGCGCTCGGTATGGCCTTGCGATGTCTCGGTCATGGCATGAAGGTGGCGGTGGTGCAGTTTATCAAAGGCGCGATCGATACGGCGGAGGAACGGGCGCTCAAGTCTTTTGGCGATCATGTCACCTTTCTTCGCATGGGCGAAGGGTATACCTGGGAAACCCAAAACCGTGAGCGGGATACGAAGTTCGCTCAACAGGCTTGGGCGACAGTGTGCGGATTTCTTCGAGACCCTTCTTATGCAATGGTCATCCTGGATGAATTCAATATTGCGCTTCAGCACGACTATGTCCGACTCGAAGAAGTACTGCCGGTTCTGCGGGGCCGGCCCCCTATGCAGCATGTCGTGATTACCGGGCGCGGGGCCAAGGAGGCGTTGATCGAGGAAGCCGATCTCGTCACGGAGATGAAGCAAGTCAAACATCCCTTTCGAAAAGGCATCAAGGCGCAACCGGGGGTGGAGTTTTAGCAGGATGTTGAAAAAGTCCTCCAGCGGCGTTCTCGCATCGTTCAGACCCTCAACGTACCCACGAGGGTACGCCTCGGTCCTTCACTCGCTGCGTCCTTGCTGGACGGCCTTTTTGAGCATCCTGCAGGAATGGTTTCCTGTTGCCACACGTGCGGAACACCGAAGTTTTAGCGCATCATCATAGTTGTCCTGTAGTCGGCTTGCGTAAGAGAGAGGAGCGATCTTCACCCATGAGAGGGCCGGTTACCAAAACGTGCGAGAATTGCCGTCAGGAGTTCGAATGCGGCGGGTACCAATGTTGGTGCGGGAAGGTCGGAATTACCGAGCAACAGATGGATTGGATCGCCTCGCGGTTTCAAGATTGTTTATGTCCGATATGTCTGGAAAAGGTCGGAGCGGGCGATGTGGGACTTGTTTCGCGTAAACCGTCCGCTCCAACGCAGGCCGAGTCTACGGAGTCATTATGACGGTGCGTCAGGATGTGAAAAGTGCCTGCAGCGGAAAGTTTTCCGACGATGAGCGGGAGGCGGTCTACCGCGTGATTTTCGAGCGGCGGGATGTCCGACGAAACTTTGTGCGAAAGCCGATTGCCGATGAGGTCCTTGCGAGGATTTTGACCGCTGCGCATCATGCCGGGTCGGTCGGGTTTATGCAGCCATGGGACTTTGTCGTCATCCGTCAACGCGCGACCAAGCGCGCAGTCAAACAGCTCTTTACGCAGGCGAACACGGAAGCGGCGAAGCGGTATGACGGTATCCGCTCGACGCTGTATCGGAGCTTGAAGCTCGAAGGGATCGAGGAAGCGCCGATCAATCTCTGTGTCACCTGCACCCGTCAGCGTGGAGGCCGACATGTCTTGGGTCGTTCCACGGTGCGAGAGACAGACCTGTACAGCACCTGTTGCGCCATTCAAAACCTCTGGTTGGCTGCGCGAGCGGAAGGCATCGGAGTTGGATGGGTCAGCATTGTGGATCATGGAGCCTTAAAACAGGTGCTTGGAATTCCGAGACCGGTTAAAGTCTTGGCCTATCTCTGTCTCGGCTACGTCTCAAGCTTTGCGGCGCAGCCTGATCTAGAGACGGCAGGATGGCGAGCCAGGATTCCGATTGAGGAACTCATTCACTATGAGTCATGGGGCAAGAAGGTTCAAGATAACAGGGGGAACGGCGATGCGCATCACGAAGGTGTACACAAGAACAGGAGACGCGGGAAAAACAAGGCTGGCCGGAGGGCAGCAGGTGTGGAAGGACAGTCTTCGAGTGGAGGCCTACGGCACCCTCGATGAATTGAATGCGGTGGTCGGGGTCGTGCGGGTGATGAATGCTGAGATGGTCGTGAGCCATGCGCAGGCAGCGCAACTCGAAGAGGATCTCCGGTGGATTCAGAATAAGCTATTCGATCTCGGTGGGATTCTTGCGACGGTTCCGGGCCAAGAGTTTAAGAACATGCCGCAGGTGACGGGGAACGATGTGACGAAGCTGGAGAAGATCATCGATCGTTGTCAGAAAGATTTGGCTCCGCTCAAAGAATTCATTTTGCCCGGTGGAGGGAAAGTGTCTGGATTTTTGCATCAAGCAAGGACCGTATGCCGTCGTGCTGAACGAATATGCGTGCATCTCTCGCGGGAAGAGCCGGTCGATAAGGTGAACATCAAGTTTGTGAATCGTTTGAGCGACGCGCTCTTCGTGTTGGCGCGTTGGGCCGCCCACACTCAGGGAGAGCCGGAGTTTCTCTGGCAGCGTGACGTGAAGAAGGTGGCAGGTTGATCGTATGACGCGCGCGCGCAAGGGGCGATCGAAGCTGATATTCATACTTGGCGGCGCGGCGTCCGGCAAAAGCCAGGCAGCACTTGATCTGGCAGGTCCTGGAGGGCCGAAGGCCTTTGTGGCCACGGGCCAAGCCTTAGATCGGGAGATGAAGGCACGGATCGAGCGGCATAGAGCGACACGTTCGTCTGACTGGGAGACGGCTGAAGTCCCCACAGATCTTGCTAAGTGGTTTAGTAAAAATAAACATGTGTATCAAATAGTTGTGATTGACTGCCTCACGTTATGGTTGAGTAATTTGAGCGGGCGTCGTTTAGATGGCCTCGCCGTATCTAGGGCCACGGAAGATCTCCTTCATGCGATTCGGGAGACGACGGCCCGTGTTGTGATCGTCAGCAACGAATTGGGTCTGGGGCTGGTGCCTGCGACGAAACCTGTCCGAGCGTTTCGTGATCTGGCTGGGCGGATCAATCAACAGGTGGCAGCAGAAGCCGATGAAGTCTATCTGGCGATCAGTGGAATACCATTACGATTGAAATAGAGGGAGTTCGAGGATGCTGTCGCACGAAACCATCGACCGGATTCAGCCGACCGACCTTCGTTTTTTGGCACAGGCGCAAGCGCGACTGGATCGATTGACGAAACCGATCGGCAGCTTGGGCCGTCTCGAGGAGTTGGCTGCCCGTTACGTCATGATCACAGGTGAAATGAATCCGAAAGTCCCGCGTGGCGCGGTGTATACGTTTGCCGCCGATCACGGAGTGACAGTGGAAGGGGTGAGCGCCTATCCCTCTGCGGTGACGCCTCAGATGGTCTTGAACTTTCTCCGTGGTGGCGCAGGCGTGAATGTGCTTGCGCGTCATGTCGGCATCGAGGTTCGCGTTGTGGACATCGGTGTGGCATTTGATTTTGAATCGGCGCCAGGGCTCATACAGAGGAAGGTCATGCCAGGCACGAAGAATCTGATGGTGGAATCCGCGATGAGTCTCGCGCAGGCGGAGCAGGCGCTGCACGTTGGGATCGAGCTGGCGACCGAAGCGGCTCAGGAGGGCGTCGGTCTGATTGGAACCGGGGAGATGGGGATCGGCAATACCACTGCCAGTTCGGCAATAGCCGCTGTGATGACGGGCCGACCGGTTGCTGAGGTCACAGGACGAGGAACCGGGATCGACGATGCCGGTCACGCACACAAGATCGATGTGATTCAGCGCGCGCTCGCGTTCCATCGGTTGGATTCGGCCGACGCGATGGAGGTGCTCGCCAAAGTGGGCGGGCTGGAAATTGGTGGATTAGCTGGTTTGATGCTTGGCGCAGCGGCGGCTCGCATTCCGGTGGTGTTGGATGGATTCATTGCTGGGGCGGCAGCCTTGATCGCCGTTGGGCTACAACCTCGTTGTAAGGACTATCTCATTGCCTCCCATCAGTCAGTCGAACGCGGTCATCGGGCGATCTTGGATCATCTGGGACTGAAGCCGCTACTCGATCTCGATCTTCGTCTGGGGGAAGGCACCGGCGCCTGTCTCGGCATGAGTTTGGTGTTTGCCGCAATTAAGATTCTTGCAGAGATGGCCACGTTCGATGAGGCAGGCGTATCAGAGCGTCGGACATGACCGCGGTGCTGCGAACATTTCTGTTCGCGTGGCAGTTTCTCACGGCCATTCCACTCAGCCGTTCGACACATGATGCCAAACCGGAGGAGTTGGCTGCCTCCATGAGTTGGTACCCTTTTGTCGGCTGTCTCCTTGGCCTGCTGTTGGTCTCAGTGGATAGGCTCCTGGCGCAGGTCTTCTCTTCTTCCGTCACGAGTATGTGTGTGATGCTTGTCCTTATCGGCGTCACGCGCGGGCTGCATCAGGACGGGCTTGCCGATATGGTGGATGGCTTGGCGGGCGGGCGAACCGCTCAGGCACGCTTGGCGATCATGCGGGATTCACATATCGGTGCGATCGGCGCAACGGGATTGTTTCTCGCGCTCGGCCTGCGATTTGCCGGGCTCACGGCGCTGCCGGTGGGCGAGCATATCGCGTTTCTGATCGGCATGCCGGTGGTCGGTCGCTGGGCCATGGTGGTGGGGGCGTTTCATGTGACCTATGCGCGAGCTGAAGGAGGGCTGGCCCAACCGTTTCTCGCGCATGTGTCTTGGCGACACGTCTGTATAGCGACCGCCACGGCAGGGGTTGTGTTGACGTTGTTGTTGGGGCCATGGCTGGCCTTGTGCTGTCTTTTCATCGGAGCGGCCCTCGTTCGTCTTTCGACGGTCTGGTTTCATCGTATGTTCGGGGGTGTGACGGGGGATTTGCTGGGGGCGACGAACGAAGTGGCTGAGATATTTTTTATCGTGATCGCTCCTGCGGTGCTCTTCCGATGACCGGAGGCGAATTGGCGATGGCCTGCGTTCTAGACGCGGCAATCGGAGACCCTCGCTGGTTTCCACACCCGGTGCGTTGGATGGGGTTCCTCGTCGACTGGTACGACAGGCTTGTCCATCGACTGTTCCTGTCTCCCGCCAAACAACGGATGGCAGGTGTGCTGGTGGCGGTCGCCTTGCCGGCCGGAGCCTATGCGGCTGGGGCGCTGCTCATATGGTTGGGTAATTCGGTCGATTACCTAGTGGGGAGCGCGGTCGCTGTGGTGATGGCATGGACCACGCTGGCGGTGCGCGATCTCTTCGACCACGTCGTCTCTGTGCAACGGGCTCTCCAATCCGTTTCCTTGGCGGAGGCTCGATCAGCCGTCGCCAAGATTGTCGGACGCGATACGGGCGAGATGGATGAAGCCGATATCGTCCGTGCCACGGTAGAAACGATTGCAGAAAGCACGGCTGACGGCATCATTGCACCACTGTTCTATTTAGCCCTCGGAGGAGCCCCTTTAGCGCTTGCGTATAAGGCGGTCAGCACGTTGGACTCGATGATTGGCCATTTAGACGACCGATACCGATGGCTTGGCTGGGCGTCGGCTCGATTGGATGATGTGGCAAATTTTATCCCGGCTCGTATCACGGCGCTCTTACTGGTTCTCTCGGCGGGGATCGTGTCCCGATCATGGCCTGCCATGCAACGCGCCTGGCAGATCGTGCTTCGCGACGGAGCGCGACATCCAAGCCCGAACAGCGGTCATCCAGAAGCCGCGATGGCCGGCGCACTTGGCGTGCAATTGGGTGGGGCGAATCGCTATGACGGTGTGCTTGTGGAACGTCCTTGTCTTGGCGATCCTGTTCAGCCCCTGACGAGGACTCACATCGGCATGGCGCTCAGGCTTATGCTTTGGACCAGTCTTACAGGAGTTCTGTTGGGCATGGGGTGGCTTTTCATGGTGAAGGGATGACGCAACCCACTCATGGCGGGAACGTCTACAAGGTCGCTCACGAGCGACACATTCCCGTCGACCGGATCGTGGATTTTAGCGCCAACATTAACCCGTTGGGTCCTCCCGCTGTGATGCGTCGCGCGATTCGCTTGGCGCTGAAACAGATCGTGCACTATCCGGATCCCGATTGTCGGCAGCTCCGGCAGGCTTTGGCGCAGCAGTGTGGCGTCGATCCAGATATGATCCTTGTCGGCAACGGTTCGACAGAATTGATTCATCTCGTGCCCCGCGCGCTCGCGATCAAGTCTGCACTCATTATCGGGCCCACGTTTGAAGAGTATGCTCGCGCGCTGATGAACGCAGGGGGCACAGTTCAATATGTTCACGCGAGACGAGAAGACCGTTTTCGCCCACCGGTGAAAGAGATCCTTCGGGAGCTTTCGGCTAAGCGAACGAGAATCGACGCCGTCTTTTTGTGCAATCCCAACAATCCGACCGGGCAGGTGTTTACCAAGCCGGCAATGCGCGAGTTGGCTGACGCGATGGAACGACGACAGAGTTGGTTGATCGTCGATGAGGCGTTTATCGATTATTGTCAGGAACAATCTGCCGTCTCCATGTTGAAAGGGCATCCGCGGATGGTGGTGCTGCGCAGTCTGACGAAGTTCTATGCCATGCCAGGGTTGCGGATCGGCTATCTACTTGGCGCAAGCAAGGTCGTGGATCAGCTGAAAGAGCGTCAGCCGCCTTGGTCGGTCAACTCGTTGGCCCAAGAGGTTTCCTGCGCCATATTGCGTGATCACGCGTACGCGATAAAAAGCCGTGCATGCATGGAGAAGGAACGGTCGCGACTCATAAAAGGGTTGCGCTCGTTGCCGGGTGTACGTATCTATCCGTCAGCGGCGAACTTTGTATTGATCGAGCTTCCTGCTTGGACTTCCGCCGGCATGACGGCGGATCGGCTGGCTTCCAGGAGACTGCTCGTTCGAGACTGTTCGTCCCTGCCTGGTCTGAGCGCGTACATGATTCGGGTTGCGGTCAGGACCGGGAAAGAGAATCGACGATTGCTGACAGCCCTTGGCGCTTGGTTGAAGAAGTGAGAGTTGTGAGGGGACTGAACCGGCGCGCGATGCAGACTGCATTTCGAATCAAGCAACAGACGCTTATCGTCGATCTGGGAGGCGTCAGGTCGGTTCTTTCGTCAGCTCCCAGGGCAGGGGGAATGACGCGAGCGAGATATATCTTAAATCATCAGGTTGCAGCAAAGCCCATTGAAAAAGGGGATCGTGGCAGGCGTACTGGTGCGCGAGAGGGCGATCCAGCCAGAGCCCTCAGTCGTTTGGCTATCTCGTTAGGCATTCGCGAAAAGTTCGTCGGCCTTATGACGGCCGTTTTAATGCAGGATGTTGTGACAGTACGAGAGGCTCATGGCCAGATATGGGTCGAAGGATTTGTCACGGTCGGGACGTCGAATGCCGTGCGAGCAGGGGAACCGGTGGTACTCAATCAGTCGAACGATCGCGGGACAAATCCTGGCACGATCAATTTGATTCTCGTGACCAACGCCTGTCTGTCTGTTTCAGCCATGGTTGGCATGGTGCAAGTGGCGACCGAAGCGAAGACAGCGGCCTTATTCGATGCCGATGTGAAGAGTTGGACTGGCCGCTCTGGGGCGACGGGAACAGGCACCGATGCCGTGGTGGTGGTGAGTGGAGATGGCGCTCCTCAGCGCTACAGTGGAACCCACACGGTTCTCGGTGAGCTTGTCGGGCGAGTGGTTGGGACATCTGTGACAGAGGGGCTTGCCCGCTACGTACGGTGGCATGCGCGTCACACTCAAGAGAGACGCAGAAAGAAGCCATGACGGAATCTTGCCAGCCTAGCCCAGCTCTTGCCATTCTCGGGACCGGCTCCGATGTCGGGAAGAGCCTCATCGTTGCCGGGATCTGCCGACTGTTGTCTCGAAAAGGTGTGCAGGTGGCGCCGTTCAAAGCGCAAAACATGGCGCTGAATTCTTTCGTGACGCTCGAAGGCGGTGAGATCGGCCGAGCACAGGCGCTGCAAGCTCAGGCCTGTGGGATCGAGCCGACGGTGGATATGAACCCGATTTTATTGAAGCCTGAGTCGGATTCGCGCTCTCAGGTGATTGTGCGAGGAAAGGTCTACGAGGCATTGGATGCCATCGCGTATTTTGAGCGGAAAAAGATACTCTTTGACATCGTTCGAGAATGTTATGCACGACTAGCCGACGAGTACGAGTGTATCGTGATCGAAGGAGCGGGGAGCGCTGCGGAGATGAATCTTCGTGATCGAGATATCGTAAACTGGCCAGTTGTCGAATTGGCCAATGCGTCAGTGGTGCTGGTGGCGGATATCGATCGGGGTGGAGTCTTCGCGCAGATTATTGGGACGCTCGACCTACTGGCCCCGCATGAGCGCCAACGTATACGTGGGGTCATCGTGAATAAGTTTCGTGGAGATCGTCTCCTATTTGAGGATGGCGTCCGCTTCCTTGAGGCGCGCACAGGTATTCCGGTCCTGGGAGTCGTTCCATTTCTCCGTGGGCTCAGACTGGACCAAGAGGACAGCCTCGATATCGATCGTGCACGATCGATTCAGTTTAGGCCGGACCTCACAAACGTGGCCGTGGTATTGTTGCCTCGCATGAGCAACTTCACAGACTTCAATGTGCTGGCAGCTGAGAAGGATGTGGCTCTCCGGTTTGCCGCTTCTCCGGAGGATCTCAGAGGGGCCGACGTGGTCATTCTTCCCGGGAGCAAGAATACCCTCGAAGACCTTAACTATCTTGTGACCGCTGGATTCCCGGCTGCCGTAGATTCGCATGTGCAACGGGGTGGCGAGCTAATTGGAATCTGCGCGGGGTACCAGATGCTTGGGCGAGAGATTGCCGATCCCAAGGGATTAGAGCGTGGAGGAACTTCAAGAGGGTTAGGGGTTCTGGATGTGCGGACGGAGCTTGATGCGCCGAAGATCTGCAGGCAAGTTCATGCCAGATCGCTGCTTCACGGCGTGGAACCAGATGCACTCATCCGTGGATATGAAATCCATATGGGGCGCACCAGTCGAGGAGCCGTCAACCCGTGTTTTCGCATCGAAGCGTCTGACCTCTCAGTAGGCACCGCGATGGGCGATGAAGGCGCGGCCAGTGAGAATGGTCGTGTCTGGGGCACCAGTATTCATGGCCTGTTCGATCAAGCAGCGTTCCGCCGGGGCTGGTTGAACCGTGCGCGTGGCCAGAAGGGACTCCCTCCTATTTCATCTCTTGAGTCTGAGCTCGTCACGACGCAACTGCGCACTGAACTGGATCGGTGGGCAGATCACATAGAACAATATGTGCGTATGGATGCCATCTATCCGGCATGTGAAGGGCGATGAAGAAGGAAGCGCTGATGCCCATCACAGAGGTTATGCCAAAACCTGCGACAAGGGAAAACCCGTTTGGCCGACGGGCAACAGTTAAGGGCAATGTGCGGGTGGAGGCCTATGGGGACGTGGACGAACTGAATTCGACGATCGGGGTTGTCAGGGCGTGTAATGCGGAGTTGGCCGAAAATCATCCATCTGCAGATCGATGGGAAGAGGAGCTACGCTGAATGCAGGTATGTGTGTGTAGTTGGGGTGAGAAGAGCCTCTGGATCCGACTCTCGTACGGTTCCTGAACCGTCTTCGCGACGCATTGGTTGTCTTGACCCGTTGGATGTTAAAGAAAGAATGGCGTGCCAAGCTCCTCTGACAGCGGGATTAGGCTGAAACGGATGCATCATGTCGGACGTGTGAGTGAGGGGGTAGGAGCGGTGCACCTCTCCACTCGGCCATGAAGACGTACGATGAAAGCGTCAGCTTACTTTCCGCCGACGTTATCGATGGTTGCGATGACGTTGCCTGACTTTGGATCGATTCGGACGGCTGAGATACTGTGATTGCCATCTTCAATCCTCACTTCCCACACAACCTGATTGTCTCGTTTCTCCAGGGTCGCTTTCAGTACATGACCTTGCTTGGTCTTGGTGGCCGTGGCGATCGCCTGGTCCCTGGTTAAGCGCTGCTCAACGTTGCTGCCAAGTTGGGCGAGCAGGATGACGCCGTCTTCTGAAAATGCTGGAGACGCCATTCCTAGTGCGAGTCCAGCCGCTACGATGTAACTGAACCTGTGTATTGGCATCGCATCCTCCCTCAAATGTAAGTGGTAGAAGAGTCCCGGCGCTCCTTTGTAGGAAATATCCTACACGTGTCTTGTTAGGTAGCGTAGCGCACAATTGATCCTTGTCAATAGGTTAACACCATGGCAGATACCCTAATCTTGCCAGTCGGGATTGGTAAACCCACGTAACTCACGCACAACTTTGCTGCAATCGACTGTCTGTTAGGTGCGCCGAGTTGTCCAAGTTAAGAATCGACGCAGTGTGATTGGGGTGCCTCGAACGTGCCGATTACGTCAAGGGTACACTGCGCCATGTATCCTTTTCTCACCTCGTATGTTTCTGATCGACACACATGTTTGTTGCTGGAATCCTACGCGAGAAAGGTAGCTGTGGTTGACGAAGACGCCCCTTTCGTATAGCCAATGAGACTTGGTGCCCTGAGATTCGGGAGGTTTCGAAATGGTGATTCCCTTGCCAACAGCGAAGAATCGGCTACACTCAAACTCGATTGAGAATATTATCACGGAGCGGAGACCGGACGGGACGACATCCTGACTGGACTTAAGAGGGAATGACTGTGCGTCGACAGGCTCTCATGATCGTGGTAGTCGTGATGACCGTGATTTCGGTGGTGTCGGTTATGCCGGCGAGAGCTGAGAATGAGGCGGGAGTTGAAATAGCGAAGCACTTGATCGATCTGGTCAAGATCGGACGGGCCATCGTCTCGGAGCAGATGGCGAACATCAATGACCCGTCGAAGGCCAATAAAGGATTTACCGGCGATTACATGGCCGGCCAGATCGTAGAGCGTTTTAGGAAGATTGCGAGCCTCGATCTGCGGATTCCCAACGTCGTGCCGCAGGCGAACCTCTATCTCGCTTTAATTCAAACGGAAAAAGAAGTGGTGGACGAAGCCCAACCGGTCATTAACAGGGCTGGCATTGCCTTCAAGGGATTCATTCCTGCCGTGTTTTCCAGGAGAGTTGGAGATCAATTCTATAAAAAGACTGGTATCCGCATGAAGCTTACGGCAATCGACTATCGGAATGCCAATACGAAGCCGGATGACTTTGAGGCGGAGGTGTTGCGGATGTTCAGCGATCCACGTCATCCCAAGGGGCAGTCGTATGTGCGGAATACGATGGTTGATGGACGGCCTGTCCTTCGTATGATGGACCCGGAATATGCCGGCCCGACTTGCCTAGCATGCCATGGTGCGCCCAAAGGCGAGCGCAATGTGACCGGCGAAAAAATGGAGGGATGGAAAGAGGGTGCCTATGCCGGTGCGATCAGTATTGAGTTGCCGTTGAAATAGCGCCAGAAGGCTAAATGGACAGCGTGTGAGAGCCGATAGGTAGTATAACCAAAGGAGTGTGCACGATGAGCAAGATAGTCGTTGTTGATGATTCGTACGCCGAATTGCAATTGATTGAAGGGTGCCTCAAGGCGGCTAACCATACCGTGGTGTCCTACCCCAATTCTGATAAGCTCGAAGACAAGGTCGCCATCGAGAAGCCGGATCTCATCGTCATGGACGTGGTAATGCCGGGACGAAATGGGTTTCAGGCTTGCCGTGACTTGAAGAGCGATGACCGGTGCAAGGGTATCCCCATCATTCTCTGCACGTCAAAAGGCAACGAGAGCGACAAGTTTTGGGGGCAGCAGCAAGGAGCTAACGGCTACATCGTCAAGCCTTTTAAGGCCGAAGATCTGTTGGCTGCCGTCAAGAAGGTGATGAGCTAGCGTTGATGGATTCCGCACGGCATTTCATGGCTGAAGATCGCGCGTTGACCGCACAGGGAACCTCTTCGTCGGAAGCTAGCCGTGCTCAGGTTGACGGAGCCTCGACTGTGCGTGCGGCGATTATCTCCCTGTCAGGGGAGATCTTCACAATCGATCTGAAAAACATCCGTGAAGTCTTTGTCGTGGAGTCCATCACTCCGGTCCCAGGGATGCCGTCAGGCTTGGTGGGGGTCACGAACTTACGAGGGACGGTGATTCCATTAATCGATCTTCGGCCGATGTTTGCCCTTAACGCAGACGAGATGTTGCCGTACGCCGTGGTGGTGAAGCACGGGAATTGGCAGGTCGGCGTCTTGGTGGATACTGTGCCGCAAATTCGCACCCTCTCCAAGAACCAATTCCTACCGGCTCCGATCGGTATGGGAGAGAAGACGTTTCCCTTTGTGTCGACAGTGGTCAAACTCGAGGACCGGTTTCGAGGGGTTCTGGAAACCTCAGCCGTCCTCTCGTATTTCGAGGGTGCAGGCTAAAGTCGATATTTTTTCCGGTGTACGGCAGGCTTGCATCGATCGCTAGATAGAAGGAGGACAGAGTACTATGTTCAAATTCAATGCCTTGCAACGGTTTGAAGACTTAAAGACAAAGACGAAGCTGCTGACAGCATTCGGCATCGTCAGCTTCATTATTATCATCATGTCCTCGCTGGGTGTGTGGACGAACGAACGCCTCAGACAACAGGCTGAGGCGATTTATGTCGACTACACTGTGCCGCTCATCGACTTCAATACGATGTTGTTGAATGCCGGCAAATACAACAAGGGACTGCGGGACGTTTCGACGGCCACCCACGCCTCAGACTTCAGAGCCGAAGTCGCCAAGCTTGATCCATACAGGAAGACCGTTGAAAGAACGATTACCGCGTATGAAGCAACCCTTTTGCGTGTGTCGAGCACAGGTCGTGACGAAACGAAGGATTTGGTGGAACTCAAATCGGCTTTCGATAACTACTTCAGCCAGGCCGAGGCCGGTCTTGCCGCGCTTGCAGAGAGCTTCGACTCTAAAACCTTAAATGCTTCGCAGGCTCAACAAATGAAGGAGATGGGGCAGCTGGCTTTGACCGTGGGTATCGCTCCGGCCTACGAGCAGGTCACGTACCGGCACAGCGAACAGATTTTGACGCTGCAAGCCATCGCAAAAGACCTTTCGGATGAGGCGGCACAATTGGCCAACAACGGCACCCGGGTGCTGGTCCTCGGCGGTGGTTTCGCGGTGCTGCTGGGCTTGGGCCTCGGGTATTGGGTAGCGCGAAAATTGGCGCTCGGCCTCGGCCAAGTTGCGCATGTTGCGCAGTTGGCCGCAGGCGGTAATTACAAGGCCCGCGCAAAAGTCCTGTCGAAAGATGAACTCGGAGAGATGGCCGGATCGTTCAATGCCATGTTGGATCGCATCACGGCGTTGGTGACGTCGGAGTCCGAGCGAGACGACATGCAAAAACGGTTGATGAGCTTTCTGGTCTTGGTGTCGGATGTCGGTAAAGGAGATCTGACAAAGCGTGGCGAGGTGACAGCCGATATGTTCGGCAACCTTGCGGACGGGTTTAACCTCATGGTGACCAGGTTCGGACAGTTGCTCAAACAGGTTCGAGAATCGGCCGAACGCGTAAATATGTCAGCTGGGACGCTACGAGACGGCGCAGGACGGATGGCCGGTACCGCAAAAAAACAGGCGGATGAATCCACGAAGACGTTGAACGCGGTTGAGCAGTTGGCTTCTTCCATGCGCCAGGTCTCGACAACCGCAGGCGCTTCTTCTGAGTCTGCGAATCAAGTGTTGCAGGCGACGGAGCGAGGTCGCGTGGCCGTGCAAGAAACCGTGCAAGACATGCAGAGCATTCGCTCGTCCGTGCAACGCATGTCGAAACAGGTCAAAGCGCTGGGTGATCGGTCGCTAGAAATTTCGCAGATTGTGTCGACGATTCGCGATATCGCCAGTCAGACTAATCTGCTTGCGCTGAACGCCGCCATTGAAGCAGCCGGCGCCGGCGAAGCCGGGGCTCGATTTGCCGTCGTGGCCGATCAGGTCAGAAAACTGGCTGAAAGTTCTACGGGCGCCACCCGCGAAATTGCGGACCTCGTGAAAGTGATTCAGACGGAAACGCAAGAAGCTGTCGTGGCGATGGAACATGAAACTCAGGCCGTGGAAGCCGGATCGGCTTCCGCGTTGCGTACAGGTGAAGTGTTCAAAGAAATTTCAGGGATCGCCCAGCGTTCGTCGGAACTAGCACAGACCATCGCCAGCGCCGCGGTCAGTCAGACTGCCTCAACGGACCAGGTGGGCCGCTCGATCAAGGAGTTCGCCGGCGGCACTCTGGAGACCCAAAAGGCAACGGACTCGGCTCGCGTGACTGTCGAAGATATGGCAAAACTCGCTGAAGGGCTGACGAGTTCCGTCGCCCAGTTCAAACTGGCCTAGGCCTGTTCCCGGAGCGTCCACTGGACATTCCGGATTAGAAAGAACAGAGATGAACTCAGAATTTGATCGGCAAGGTCTCGTTGATATCTTCGTCACGGAAGTGTCGGAGGCGTTGGACGTACTGACGAAGGCATTCCATCCGCCTGATGGCTCGATGCCACCTCCAGCGCAACTGCAATCGCAATATGTGTGGGCGCACAAGATTCGAGGGGCGTCGGCGCTTTACGGCTATGAGGGGTTGGCGCTGATGGGAGCCTTGCTTGAATCGACGTTGGAAGAAGGAATCTCTATAGAGAATTCGCTATGGCCGAAGACGGTGGAGATCTTTCGGGGGATGGTGAGGTCATTCGAGTCTCAACTGAAAGTTGTCGCACATGGGGGCGCTGAAGACCTGTCAGTGAGTGCACGATGGAAGCGTGAAGTAGACGGATTATTTCCATCTTCCCCAGGTGCGGCTCGCTCTGAACCGGCAGTTCTGGCGGCGGACTATTTAGTTCCGACTCTCGATGCCGAAGGGCTGTCGTATTTTTCGCATGAGGCACAAGAGTATCTGGACACCATGGAGTCGCTGCTTCATCTTCTGCACGAAGATTCCAAGGATGAGGAGGCGACCTATAAGTTCTACGGTATGGTCCATATGCTCAAAGAGTCCTCATCTACGATCGGATTTTCGGTGCTCTGCGACGTGGCTCAATCGGTTGAGGATTGTGTGACTGCGAGCCGCGAGGGGCGGATCTCGCTCTCGTTGAATGAGCTTGGCGTCATCGGTCGAGCTATCAACACGCTCCGGCTGCTGATGCACCGGGATGACGGCATGGTGGTCCGACTCCAACAGGATGTGCCGGAAGTGACTCAATCTTTGGCGAGGATATGTGCCGGTGAACACATGACGATGATGCCCCAGGCGGTGGCGGCCATCGTTCCGGTTACCCAGGTTGTGACAGCCGTTATGGATCGTTCAGAAGCATCTGTTGGCACTGAGGTGGAATCACTTTCTGTCTCGAGCTCATTGACGGACGAGTATCTGATTCCACTCCTTGATGCTGAAGTGCTGTCGTACTTTGCTCCTGAAGCGCAAGAATATATCGAGTCGCTCGAAGGTCAATTGCTTCGGATCGAAAAGGAACCGGACAACTCGGCTGTGATCGATCAACTGTTCCGGACGGCTCATACCCTCAAGGGGTCTGCCTATACGGTAGGATTTCAGTCGCTCGGCGATCTGGTGCACTACGTCGAGGATTTTATGATGGCGGTGCGCGAGGGCCGTATCAAAATTGTTCCCGGGCATACGGATGTGCTCTTGCGATCGGTCGACGTGGTTCGTTTGTTGATGCGGCGGGACCCGACGTCTCTGGATACGCTTCGCCAACGCTATGCTTCAGCACTGGAAGGGCTCAAACACCTGGATCAGGCGACGATAGCCCAGGTCGAGGAGTCTCTCCCAGGTGTGTATCGCCTCGATGCGTTGGTGGATCAAGAGGTCCGAGAGCAAGAACCCGTCGAGCCTGCTAAGACTGCGAAAGGTAAAACGGCGGATGGAAAAGTCGTAGAAGATCGCGAAGTCATTCGTGTCAGCCGTGATCGGTTGGAACGATTGCTGAATCTGGTCGGTGAGCTCGTGATCGGTCGAGGACGGCTCGAGCAGCGGCTGCATATGCTGGAGCAACTCTCACAACAAGTATTGGCTTGCAAGGGACGATTGGTAGAATCGGTCCATTCGTTTGCGGAGAAGCATACCTTTACCCTTCCGACTGCCGCCTCAGGTTCGCCGACTTCCCCGGGCCAGGGATTTGATGGGGTCAGTGACTTTGGCAGTCTTGAATTCGACAAGTATGACGATTTCAATATCTTAGCTCGTCGCATCGGCGAGGTGACGGCGGATATTTCAGAGTCGATGACCCAGTTGAGCGGCTCGATTCGCCGCTCACATGACGACATGAGTCACCTGGCGGAACTGACGCTGGGTATGCGGGATGAAATCGCTCGAGCCCGTATGGTGCCGGTCGGTACGCCGTTTACACGATTCCACAGGGCGACGCGTGAGATGGCACGTGCGACAGGAAAAGAAGTGGCGTTGGTCACCTCCGGTGAGCATACCGAGGTTGATACGGTCGTTGTGGAGCGATTGGTCGATCCGCTGATTCACCTCGTGCGCAACGCAGTCTATCACGGCATCGAGCCTGCTGCTGTTCGCGTATCGAAAGGGAAGCCGGCAGCCGGCACGGTGTATCTTCATGCGGTGCATCGTGGGAACGCGGTGTTGATTGAGATCGAAGACGATGGGGCCGGCCTCGATGTCGAAAAGATCCGAGCCAAAGCGGTCGAGCGAGGGCTCATCCGCCTAGAGATAGCTCGTTCGATGCCCGAGTCAGAAGTGATCAAGTTCATCTTCATTCCAGGGTTCTCGACGGCCGACCAGATCGGCGATCAGGCGGGTCGAGGGGTCGGCATGGATGTGGTCAAGCGTGTCATCGAAAGCATGAACGGCCGCATCGACGTCGAGTCTGTTCGAGGAGTGGGGACGAAGTTTACACTCAGCCTCCCGTTTACATTATTGATTGCTACAGCTCTTATGGTGCGGGTAGGGAGCGAGCGATATGCCATACCTCTTCAGGCAGTGCGTGAAGTCACCATGGTTACTCCTGGCGTGCATCAGCGGATGGGGGAGCGATCGATCCTACATATCGGCGAAGAGGCGATTGAAGCACAGCCGCTCGAGCAACTCCTCACTCAACGCAACGTGGCGGTGGAAAGCGGGAAGCCGGTCGTCATCGTAAGAACGGCTGTCGGGATGATCGGCATTGTCGTCGATGAACTGCTTGGTCGCCAGGAAATTGTCGTGAAGCCGTTGGGGTCCCTGAAGTCCTTGGAACGGTCCAACTTCGGCGGCGCGACCATCGATCCTGAAGGGCGTGTGGTTCTGGTGTTGGATCCTGCTCGATTATTGTCCCGCGAAAGGCAAACTGCTGCCGTATCGGAGTTGTCGGTACGGGCGACGACGTCGGGGGATTCGCTGATTCCGTACGTCGAGACCTCAGAGTCAAAAGCGACAGAACGCCTGCTACTATTGATCGACGATTCTTTGAGTATCCGAAAGTTCGTAGGCCGGATGCTGGAGTCGGCCGGGTACGTTGTCCACACAGCAGTGGATGGGGAAGAAGGTCTTCGCAAGGCATCTGCGGAATGCTATCGGCTGATTATCACCGATCTTGAGATGCCGAAGCTCAATGGGTACGAAGTCATTCAAGGACTGCGCAGTCGGGAGCAAACACAGCAGACACCGGTCATCGTCATGACGACGAGAGCCGGTGATAAGCACCGTCAAATGGCACTCAATATCGGAGCGAACTCGTATATTGCCAAGCCGGTCGAAGAACGCGCCTTGATCCAGGAAGTTGAGCGCTGGATAGGCAAAGATGTCGCTGTGCGCAACTAAGGATCCGTTGCGTGCGATTTTTGAGCGAGGCCATGGCACGATGAGGTTGAAGCGGGTATATCGAATATGAGTTTACGATGCGGGCACGATTCTGAGAACACACGGATGGAGATGGCCAGTTTCTTGGTCATCCGTCTTGGCGTGAATTATTTCGCTCTGTCTGCAGCTGGAGTGCGAGGGGTGTTGACGCAAGAAGAAGTAGGTCATGACGAGGCTCTGACTGTATCGGGGACCTCCTATCAATTGGTCGATCTTTCCCAACGGCTTTCGGTGGTTACGGATTTGTCCGCTCCCGAGCGGAGGACGGTGTTGTACTCAACCGGGCGCTCTCATGGTGCGATCGCGGTTGAGCAGGTGGTGGGTTTGATGGAGATCGAACGGAAGGATTGTGTTCCGTTGCCGTCGCTGTTTCAAAGTGATGAGCGTGACTGGTTTAGAGGGATGCTGCTCTATCAGGATCAGTTGGTGTTGATCCTGAACCTTGCCTGGGTGATGGGAGAGCCGCCCGGCATCGTATCTATACCAATTGGGCAGGCGGAACAACTGAGGAAGATAACTCCCGCAATGGTGGGTGGAGTGTGCTGAGGGCGGCGCGTGGGCAACAGCATACTCTGAATGCGAAACGGCTGTGGAATATCGTGGTGTTTTCCGTCGGTGGAATGAAGCTGGCTGCACGGACTGAAGATGTGGAGGGAGTGTCGTCTTGGACTGAGACGATTCCGGTACCGAGTCGGACTCCATTCGTGCAAGCCATGTTGAAACGAGACAATCAAGTGATGCCGGTTTACGATTTGGCAGCCAGGCTGAATCGTGCTGTGCAGGGAACGCCCTTGCTGTGTTTGGTGGCACGCCATCTTGACGGACCGATGGCCATCTGTATCGATGCTGCCGTGCCGTCTCTCGAGGCAGTGAACCCGGCAACAATTCGCCCGAACAAGAGTGGGGACATTGAATCGCTGGGGTTGGTCACGATTGGCTCGCAGGATGTGGCGATCGTGGCATTGCAGCGACTTGGTCGGTTGAGACAGGACACCGTCAGCAGTTAAAGGAATTCAGGGAAGGAATCTGCTATGCCGAACGTGTTGATTGCCGACGACAGTATCGCGGTCAGAAAAGTCGCCGAACGGTTGCTGATTGAGGCTGGACTTGGCGTCACTCTCGTGGCGAACGGAGAGGAAGCATTGGCCTATTTGGCCAAAGAGACGCCTGACCTGGTCGTATCCGACGTGATCATGCCGGATAAAAGCGGCTATGAGGTGTGCGCTTTCGTGCGTGCACAGCGGACGCTCGCAAACACCCCGGTGCTCTTGATCTCAGGCATCGTAAACGATGATGTGACGAAGCAGGCAGAATTTTGTCATGCCGATGGCGTCTTGAAGAAGCCGTTCCAGGGTACGTCTCTGAAAGATCGTGTGCTCGAATTGTTGGCGAAGCGGCAGAACGTTGCCGCGCCTGCTGTCAAGAGTGTCGAAAAGGCAGCCGCGTCCATCGATCAGAATCAACACGCACGTGTGAGCGATGATCAACTGGAAATCTATCGGCAGGCAGTCGCACGATTGAAGTCGTTGGAGGAAGAAATTCTGGTTGAACGAGATCGCGCAACACGGAGTTCGCAGCGAGTGACAGAACTCGAGCAACAGCTTGGTCGTGCTCAAGAGATTGAGTTGATGTTGGCAAGGGAACGGGAGCAGACTGCCCAGCTGAAGAAGGAACTTGCAGCGACCGATGGTATCACCGCGCAGGTGCAGGAACTTAAGTCCGCACTCAAGGCCGAACGAGACCAGGTGGCTGAGGTCTCGAAGCAAGCATCTCTCGCGGAGAGTTTAGGTGGGCAGGTGAGAGAACTGGAGGCCGCTCTTCGGAAGGAGAGAGAGAATACGGCCCAACAGGCCTCGCGCCTTACGGAGCTGCAGAAGAATGAGAATCATGTCCAAGAGCTGGAAGCGACGTTGAACGCAGAGCGTCAAGCTGCGACGCAACTGGTTGACCAGATCACTGAAATGGAGAAGGAGGTGACTCGGTCTCAGCTAGTAGCGCAGGAGCTTGTACAGGAGCAGGCGCGTACGAGTGACTTAACTCGTCGTCTGGCTGAAACTGAGCAAGTCGCCGCACGAGTCAACACACTGGAGCTGGCCCTTGCGGCTGAGCAGGAGCAAAGTAGGAGTATTGCCGTGCGTCTTTCCGAAGCTGAGCGTCTATCACAGACAATTCATGAAAGTGAGGCATTGCTTCAGACGGAACGAGAGCGAAATAGCCTGCTCGTGAAGCGTGTGTCTGAATCGGAGCAAGCAACTGAGCAAGCCACCAAGCGTTTTGAGGAGATGGCGATCAAGTTGGGGGAGATCGCAGGGTTGGCTTCTCAGCTTGGGAATGGGAAACGACGGTCTTAATGTTGTTCGATCTTTTCTGCGAATCGTCCCTGTTCTGAAGGACTGAGCTCATGGCTGCCGACACCGTAGACGGTTTCCAGAAAGAATTGATTGAACTGTTTGTTCAGGAGGCGCATGAATGGCTCCAAAACATTCATGTCGCGCTCGATGAGTTGCAACAGGCGCCAGTGCCGGAGCGGCATGCCAAGCTGATCGCGACAATTTCGGCTGGAGTGACGAATCTCGCTGGATCGGCTGCCACGATCAATCTTCCAGACATCGAGAAGGCCAGCGTCGAAGCGATTCCTTTTATCGAGGCCCTCCGAGACCCGCAGAAGCAATTCTCCGGTCAAGACTTTCTTGCCCTCTGTAAGCAGTTGGGACAGATCCACACCGCATTAACTCGTGCGACAGGCATCTCCTTTGAAAATGATGGAACCGGTTCGGTCGGCGAGGCAGTGGGCCGGCGCCTTGCTCCTGAGGAGTTTCTACACGCGCTTCAATCACTGCAAAATAGCGCGCCGTCTAGTATGACGTCTGGGCACAACCTTATTCGCATCCTAATCGAGCAGATAGAGGGACAGGTTCAAGCTGGTGTGGAGCGTATCGACACCACCGTCATTCAAGGATATCTTGCTCGCGTGTCCGACGCAGAAGAGTCATTCCTGAAGGCGATTGACCAGCGAGTGCCTGAAATTTTACGAACGATGAGTGATCTAAAAGAAACCAGGGATGAAGCGTCATCAGGCAGTGTGGCACTTGAGGCCTCTCTTCAAGACGTTGCACGCTTGCGCGCTGCAGCGCAGCAAGTGAATGCGAGTTCAGCCATGATGTTTTTCAGCGGCCTGCACAGTCTGTTGACCGTGGTGGCGCAGCGCCGGGTGTTTCTCGCTGCCACTCGGGTGGAATCGGTGAAGGGGCGTCTGCATACAATGGGAGTCGCCATTCATCAGTGGGTGGAGCATGGTCGAGCCCAGCGTGCCGCAATCAATCAGTTGCTTCCTGCCGGCCATTCGTGAGTTCTCTGTGCCGCATTCTCATACAGAGATTTGTCAAGATCCGTGGGGTAGGTGGACCTTCCGACCGAAGATGACGGCATGATGAACGTAGAAGTCGACTATACGAGATATTGGGGGCTGAGCGCTCTCCCGTTCGACAACGTGCCGGATCCGCGATTCTACGTCTCTTGCTCACAACATGAGACGGCTCACCGGTGGTTGAGTTATGGGATTCATACCGGCAAAGGCATACTCTTGCTTACCGGTGACATTGGGTGTGGGAAAACCTTGCTGAGTCGTCGTCTGATCGTGGGGATGATGCCGACTCGATATGATGTCGCGCTCGTCGCCAATCCCGCCTTGTCTCCATCTGAATTGTTAGATGAGGTGTTGTCTCAATTCGGACTGGAGCCTGTACGATCAAAGGCCGGACGGCTGCAGATACTCAATGAACGCCTGAAGTTAAATGCGCAGCGTGGAATCCACTCGGTGCTGATTGTGGATGAAGCTCAATCGATTGAAAGCAATAAAGGGTTTGAAGAGATCCGCTTGCTGACGAACTTTCAGCTTAACGATCGATTTCTCATGACTGTTGTCCTGATCGGCCAGCCGGAACTGCGTCACCGTGTCGGGGGAATTCCGCAATTGAATCAGCGGATCGCGGTTCGTGCGCATCTGAGTCCGTTCACGGCAGAGGAGACGATGCTGTATATCGCCTCTCGCATGAAGGCTGCGACAGATCGGACAGACGTGTTTACGAAAGAGGCGATTGCAGCCATATATGAACAAAGCAAAGGGATCGGGCGGCTCATTAATGCTCTCTGTGACCAATGTCTCTTTGCTGGAGCGATCGAGCATACTGTACAGGTTGATGATCGGCTTGTTCTGCGGATCGGACAAGTCAGATGATGAATGCTCGAATCTCCCACGAGGATGCTCACGGGGTATGAACAAATACCGCACAACAGACTGGTATCGGATTGCGGGAGAACAATTGTCGGGCGTGGCTCTCGCTGTGCAGCAGCAGGGAGAACTCGACCTGGACGCGTTGTCTGCCCTAGCGGTGGAGATTGCGGGGGAACTTAAGCGAAGCGATCAATTGCTGATTCAGGCCATGAGCGGCCCAGCCGGCTCATCACTCATCACGAATCTCGTGAATGTCGCAATATTGGCAACGACGGTTGGTGCGAGGCTGGGATATCATGGGAAGGAGCTGGATCGGCTGACCTTAGCAGGGCTTCTGCACGACATTGGGCTCTTTGCTGTGCCGCAGTCATTAATTATGAAGTCGGGCCGGTTGACGCATGATGAACGTACGCTCATTGAACAACATCCTGAACTCGGCTATCAAACGATTCGAAAGGCGGGTCAGAAATACGACTGGTTGGCGCAAGTGGTGCGCCAAGCGCATGAGCGATGGAACGGACAAGGGTATCCGAATAAATTAAATGGGCGTCAAATCTGTGAGTTTGCCCAAATCATCGGCGTGGTTGATATCTTCGACGCGCTCGTGAGTCCTCGCGGGTATCGACGCCGATTCTTTCCGCACGAGGCGGTGCGAGAATTGATTGTGGCTGAAAGGACGGCGTTCCCTCGCGAAGTCGTGAAAGCCTTGGTCGAGCAGCTGTCGGCCTATCCATTGGGTACCTCTGTGCGGTTAACCACTGGAGAGGTTGGGTCGGTCATACGAGTCAATCCGCGCTACCCACTCCGTCCAGTTGTAAGGATTGAGGGCGAGGTAGCGTATGGCCAGGAGCGGCGGCAGCTGGATCTGAGCTGTACCCCTCTCGTGACGATCGTTGAAACATTGGAGCCTCCTGACGTTGCACGCGCATCGGGTCCGGTGAATGGGACGCAGGCCAAGACCCAGGAAGTCGTCCCCTCGGCATCCGATCAGTTCACATCGCTCTTGGAAGGCTTAGACGCGCTTGCGAGTGCAATTCAAGGTGCCGTTGAGTCCAGGGCTTCTGTCCAGCAAGATGAGGCTGTTGCCTGTTCCGATGAGCATCGATGCAGAGACGAGCCTCCTGCTCAGGGGGCTGTAGATATTAGTTTTGAGAAGGAAGTGATTGGGTTATTCGCCCTCGAAGCGCACGAGTGGCTGGCACAAATTCAGACCGCAGTGAGACAGCTCGCTGAAGGGGCCAAGGGGGCAGTGCGCCCGAAGCTCTACGGGATTCTCTTGCAGGGGATTACCAATCTTGCGAAATCTGCTTCGACAGTGCAGCTTCAGACTATTGCGCAGATGGCGTCGAATCTACTTCCGCTTCTCCACGATGTCCGGCGACCAGAGCCACGTGCGATAGCGGCGGCACTCCAGTCGCTTCAGGACGGGTTGGATCGGATCAGTGTGGCTGTGCGTGCCCTAGCAGGAGGGCGCGTGGGCGAATCTGCTGGACATGGCAATGTTCCTCCAGCAACGGTAAGTGATTCGTTGCAGGCTCTTCCTGTCCCTGTGACGGAGCCTTCTGTGGGTTCCCAGTTGCGGGTGCAGCCCCTCGCGAGTTCCAGTCCCACACTCATTCAAGCTCTTCGGGGCCTGCAACAGGCTCGTGCGCGGTCGACACAGCCGGTCCGCGATGTGTTGGAAGCTGTGATTCAGCGAGCCGAGCAGGAAGCTGATCGACTTGATGTCATCGGCGTCGGGCGCATCTTGGCAGAGCTTGACCGGCTCGACGACGCGTTTCTTCAAGAAGTCCGTCGGCGAGTTCCGATCATCAGTTCCGCACTTATACAGTTACGAGCGAGTGATCTGACTCCTGTTGTGTCGGCGTCCCAGCTTGATCCCATTCTCAAACAGATTGATGCCCTCTATGATTTGGCCAACCAAGTTCAGGCGACGATGATTATGATGTTTTTGCACGGACTCCGATCCTTTCTCATGGTAGCAGCCTATCGAAGCAATTCGACCGCAGCGCAACGATTGGAAAGCATCGAATCGAGGATTCATGCATTGATTCCGATGACGGAGCAGTGGAGTAATATCGGGCGTGTTGAACGATCGGCAATTAGTGAAATCTTGGCAGTCTAGCCTATAATGTTTATGGGAGGTTGTAAGCCACCAGGCAGACCCCAAGGAGGGAGACATACTCAACGCACCGTGCGGACTGGTGGAATAGTGAACCCTTCCCCCAGTGCGCTTGTCGTCGCGGTGTCTTAGTTGTTGCAGTAGAAGTCTTTGTAAGTAATGCGGGCTCGCATTGATGTCAGGTGGAATGCCAATGGTCGAGTGCAGTGACTGCTGGCATGAGTCTCAATAACGCTCGCTTGTATAGCGCAGTATCCCGCCAGATACCTAGACCAGATACACAAAATTATGCAGATTGTCTGGCTGCCTATGTAGTGGGGACGGCCAAGCATTACAGCCAATGAGAAGGTTCTGTGCCACCCCGAATCTGAAGCAGACGGGAAAGGCGTATACATTCCATTCGGGCACCGAATAGAGTGGCCAGTGTGGAGGAGATATGTTTTTCATGTCAGTATCTGGCACGATTGAGTAGGTTTTCTGCTGCCTGCAGCCGCACGGTCTTCTTTAGTGTAGATACAGGTTTTGAAGGAGTCAGTAAAGCACACTGTGGCGGAGAGGGAGGGATTTGAACCCTCGGTAGAAGTTTCCCCCTACGGCAGTTTAGCAAACTGCTGCCTTCGGCCACTCGGCCACCTCTCCCCTAGTCCCAGTTCTATGCGGGGTTCCCAATCATCTGCAACGCGGGTCGATGACCATAGGAAGGCCAGCAAGCGATGGGTGATCTTACCCTAGGCTAGGTGGGAGGTACAAGCGGTTCGCACGGGAGATCTAGAAAAACTCTCCGAGGAAGACAGGAAGATTCATAGATCTAGCGGCTTAGTCCATGGAAGTACGATAGGTTTTTTCGCAATCCGGACAAGAGAGGATGAAAGGAGACGTGCCCATTGGCCGGCCGGTTTCATCTTGCAGGTGGTGGCATGGTCCCATGAGGGTAACGGGAGAGGGTGGCTTTGATGCCCCAATACAGTCGGTTGCCTGCGGAAGGCGGTCGTATTGGCGATAGGTGTCGAGTAACGGAGTTCAACGTGGCTGAGTCTGACCACTCCGCTGACTGATAACATATGTAACGCGGTTTGTGTTTGTTTTCTGCGTGCTCTGCGCAATTTAAGGTATTGGATCGGGGAAGAGAAAACGTGCATTGTGTGTTTCTCCTCTGTTGACGAGAGATGGAATTATTTACATCCAGAGCAATCGGCCTAGGTCTTTGTTAAGTCCACGAGGGCGCTGGCATTGAGAACAGCGAGCGAAGAGTCCGCCAGCTTGCGGGTGCATATTTCCACGAAGTACGAGCTGATATTTATGGTTTCCGCAAGAAGGACAGGCTTTTCCATCTAGCTCTCGATGAATGGCTCCGATCTTCCCGATCTGTTTGTGCATCGATTGCCCTCCCAAACATGACACCCATACCGTATGCGATAGAAGGTAATATTGGGTCAGGGAAGAAATTTTGAAAATACCGAAGAGGTAGGTGAGACCGAACTAAAGTGGGGACGAATGCCAAAAAGAAAACCTCGATTCAAGAATTAATAAAGTAGGCGCACTCCATATAGCTATATTTAAACATTAACTACTATATGGATGTAATTGAAAATATTGGTAGACCTAAAGCTGTCTTGTCGTGGTTTGAATTGGTCTGATGACACTGCGAGAGGAGTAAGGTATGGATATCTGTAAATGGGAAATCGGTAGGCCAAGGCTAGTCTTTTCCTGACAAGACCAGCCTCTTGCTACTTTGTGGTTGATTTTTGGATGCCAATACCAAAACTTTGCACGGTCATAATCCAACTCGTGTCATTGGCGGAGGGGGCGAGATTTGAACTCGCGGACCCCTTGCGAGGTCTCCAGTTTTCAAGACTGGCACGTTCGGCCGCTCCGTCACCCCTCCATCCCTTGCTCGACCAGACATGCGCCCGTACTAGCGCTCGTGAGCGCGGTACAATATTTCTAAGTATCTCATTCTTTCTTGATCCGTTCCATCCCGCCCATGTAATGCCGCAATACTTCCGGTATCGTGACACTCCCGTCCGGTTGCTGGTAATTTTCGAGGATGGCCACGAGTGTGCGGCCGACAGCCAGTCCGGACCCATTGAGGGTATGAACAAACTCTGTTTTCTGCCCCTTCTTTCCCGCGGCGTCCTTATAGCGAATGCCGGCTCGTCTAGCCTGAAACCCTTCAAAGTTGCTGCAGGAAGAGATCTCGCGATATTGGCTTTGAGAAGGGAGCCACACCTCGATGTCGTAAGTCTTTGCCGCGGAGAATCCCATATCGCCGGTGCAGAGGGTGACGACTCGATAATGAAGACCTAAGCCCTGCAAGATCGCTTCGGCATGGCCGGTCAATCGCTCCAGTTCCTGATACGACTGGTCAGGCTTTGCAAACGCAACCAACTCGACTTTGTTGAATTGATGGAGGCGAATGAGCCCTCTGGTGTCTTTTCCATAAGACCCTGCCTCACGGCGAAAACAGGGGGTATAGGCCGTATATCTGATCGGCAGTGCGCTCTCGCTGAGGATTTCGTCTCGATGGAGATTGGTCACCGGAACTTCGGCAGTCGGAATCAAGAAATAGTCTTCGTCCGACAGGCGAAAAAGATCTTCTTCAAATTTGGGTAATTGGCCGGTGGCGGTCATGCTCGTCCGATTAACGAGGAATGGCGGCAGGACTTCCCGGTAGCCGTGTTGTGTCGTGTGAAGGTCGAGCATATAGTTGATGAGCGACCGCTCAAGTCGCGCGCCGGCTCCTGTCAGAACCGCAAACCGTGCGCCGGAGATTTTCGCTGCACGGTCGAAATCAAGAATACCGAGGTCTTCACCTAATTCCCAATGGCTCTTGGCCGGTGTAGTCAACAGGGGTGGGGAGCCCCACCTGCGCGCCTCCTGGTTGTCGCCCGCGTCTTTCCCTATCGGGACCGACGAATGCGGAAGATTTGGGATACGGAGATTCAGATCGGTAAGGGCCTCTTCAACATTCCGTAGTTCATCTTCGATCATCTTAATCTGTTCGCCGATGACCTTCATAGCTGCCATGCAGGCATCAGCCGATTGTTTTTCTCGTTTCAGCTTGGCAACCTCGTCCGATCCTTGTTTTAGTTCATGGCGGAGTTGCTCGGCTTGGCCTGTCAAGGTGCGACGTTGTTCGATCAATGCGCGCAGTCTGTCCCAGGGGACATCGCCACCGCGGCGGGCAAGCTGCCCCCTGATAGCGTCAAAATTGTCGCGAAGCGTGCGAAGGTCATACATGATGAATGTTCCCGAAAGCGGCTGGAATCTAGCATCGAGGTAGGGGTTAGTCAATCAATCACGTGTGATATTCCCCCGGGATGCGGGGTTTCCCGTTGACAGGAGCGGGTGGATCGAGGACGATACCGCGATGCGCACGGTGATGAATCCACCTAATCTATTCGAGTCACAGCACCGAGATCTCTTAGAGCCTGCTCCCCATGTGCAGATGCAGATATTTGAAGATGCGACCCGTGACATTCTGAGCCGGAATGACAGTCCTGATCTGCCGTTTCGCTGGAGCCTCAACCCCTATCGGGGCTGTTTTCACGCGTGCGTCTATTGTTATGCCAGGCCGACGCATGAGTACTGGGGATTTGGCGCCGGGACAGATTTTGAGTCCAAGATCATGGTGAAGCGAGAGGCCCCGGCCTTGCTCCGCCGGATGTTTGAGAAGCCTACATGGAGAGGCGAATTGATCCTATTCTCGGGGAATACCGATTGTTATCAACCCCTGGAAGCCTCACTAGCGTTGACGCGAAGCTGTCTAGCCGTCTGTGCTGAATATCGGAATCCAGTCGGAATTATCACCAAAGGGGTATTGGTGCTGCGTGATGTAGATATCCTGTGTCGGTTGCAGGAGGAGGCGTCGGTTCGCGTCTACTTCAGCATACCGTTTTCAGATGATGAGGTCGCGCGTAAGGTTGAGCCCCATGCGCCTTCCATCCGGAAACGCTTTGAAGCGATGGCGACATTGGCGAACGCTGGGATTCCCACCGGCATCTCGCTGTCTCCAATCATTCCAGGTCTCAATGATGAGGATGTGCATAACCTATTGGCCCGAGCGAAACAAGCCGGGGCAGTGGAAGCGGTGGCGACGCTCTTGCGTCTGTCTGGCCCAGTGGAGCCGGTATTCGTGGAGCGGATGACTGCGGCGTTTCCAGATCGAATCGCCAGAATCATGAATCGGATTCGAGCTGTGCGTGGTGGGGCGATCAGCGAGAGCGCCTTCTTCGAACGCCATCGCGGCGTCGGCCCTTATTGGAGCATCATCGAACAATTGTTCGAAGTCTCCAGGCGCAAGACCGGATTGTCGGCAATGTGCGACGTGGCGATCCCTGATACGTTTCGTAGGCCGGGGATTGGGCAGACTGTCCTATTTTGAAGCACGAGGGCATGGAAGGGCGTAAGGATGAAACATAACCCTGGATTCCTCAAGTTGGTCAATGAGACACGAGTGCGAGTCAAGGAATGTACGGTGGCGCAGGCGAAGGCTCGGCTCGATAGTGGTGAGGCGCTGCATTTTCTCGATGTGCGTGAGGATCACGAATTTGCGAAGGATCATGCGAAAGGCGCCCGCCATCTTGGAAAAGGGATTATTGAGCGCGACGTGGAAACGCGTATCCCTAATAAAGAAGAGGCGATTGTGCTGTACTGCGGGGGCGGCTACCGGTCGGTCTTAGCCGCGGATGTGCTTCAGCAGATGGGCTATATGAATGTGGTATCGATGGATGGGGGAATCAAAGGCTGGAGGGATGCAGGCTATCCGATAGAGTCTTGATGGGACCTCAGATAGACTGAAGTCCCATCACGATCGGGGTGGTTATTTGCTGCTGACTCGATCGAATTCTTTGATTACTTGATCGGTCAAATCGACGGCGTCCTTGTTGTAGATGACGATTTTCACCGTTTGTTCGCTGCCTTTATCGACAACAAGGGCAAACCCGCTTTTTTCCGCCACGGTCTTCGTGGCCGAAGAAATTTTCTTCATATACTCGTCGACCAATTCCTTCTGCTTCCCCTGTAGTTCCTGATTAAACTCCTGCGCGCGTTTCTGGTACTCCTGGACCTTGGTGCGGAACTGGGTTTCTTTTTCTTTTTTTTCTGTATCGCTTAACTTCGCAAGTTGCTCCTTGAGTGTCTTTTCTGTATTGCGCAAATCCTCCTCATCCCCGGACAACAATTTCTGCCTGGTGGTCACATATTCTTTGAGCCCATCCAAGGCTTTTTTGCCCGCTTTGGATTTCTCTAATACGGCTTGAGGATCGACCACGCCCATTTTGAAGGCCTCGGCGGCTTGTGCAGCAGGAAGAGATCCAAGACAGATGATGCCTGCCGTGACGAAGGAGAGGGCGATCCGCCTGAAGAAGGTTCCCGTCGTATGCATACCACATGCTCCTTTATTGGATTAACGATGTACCTGGATTAACGATGCACCAGCGTGACTGGTGCGAGAATAGCTGGGGGCCTAGATCCTGTCAAGAGATTGGGTCGTGAGGGGGTTAGACGAAGTATCGGCTGGTGTCGAACTTATATTCGGTATTATCGATCAAACGTACAATACTATCGAGGAAACTCCCAGCTTCATCTTGTTCGGTCAAGTCTATCTCGCGCCCCTGATCGACCGGGTTGCCTTGTGGGTCGGTAATGACTTTGACGAACGGTCGTTCGGCGTTTACCTTGTCTAGCGCCGGTTTGACGACGACTGCCAGCTCGCTTGTTGCCAGCATCACCAGGCTGCCGATCGGAATGATCCCGACGCAGTTCACGAACAGTTTGAGTAGGACTGCATCGAAGGCTTTCCCTGACTTAGAAAACATCATGTTCAACACTTTTGATGGCGACATGGGTTCCCGGCGATAGACACGGGACGAGGTCATGGCGTCGTAACAGTCTGCGATTGTGAGGATGCGACCGGTGAGTGAGGCTGTCCATGGGACACTCAGCTTCGGGTAACCAGAGAAGTCCAGGTTCATGTGATGTTCGAAGGAGGCCGCCGCCATGCGACCGGGAAGATTCGTGATGCCTCTCAGCTTTGAAAGAGTCAGCACTCCCTCTGTGGGGTGATTGCGCATGGCGACCCAGTCCTCATCGGTAAATTCCCCGGGCTTGTTCAGCACATCGATGGAAATGGTTGATTTGCCCATGTCATGGAACAGCGCGGCAAGGCCTAGGTCGGCCAACTCCCCTTTGGGATAGCCGGCGCGATTGGCCAGTGCAATGGAGAGTAGCGAGACATTGACGGAGTGATTATGTGTATACTGATCGTGGCAGCGAAGCGTGGTGAGCCCGAGGACTGTGGCCTCATCGTCCATCATGAGGTCGACAATGTTTTGGATTGCGCGTTTCGCCTGCTTGAAGCTGACGGTTCCTCCCTCGCGGACTGATTGTGTGAGAGTCCCGACTGATCCCGCCACTTTGGCATAGCCGTTCTTCGCGCTCATTTTCCGTTGTGTGCGTAGATCGGCGTTTCCTGTGCCGTCTGGGCCCTCGCCATCTGCTGTTCTGGATCCCTTGTGTTCTCCTGTTTCGGCGCCTTCTTTGATGTGCAGCTGCCGTTGTTCTTCCAGCGTAATGCCGTTGATTCCTCGTGCCGTGATTTCCTTCTGAAAGTCGTCAATCGATTTGTTCTCAGGGTCAAGGGTGACAAAGAGTGCTGCGAATTCACGAAGATCCTTCGATTCCGCGGTCGATTCGAATGTCACCCCGCCAATTTTCCAGACGTTTAAGGCATCAATGATGCTCGTGACTACGGCCATCTGTTGGGCAGTGACTTTCAGGTGGCTCTCCCCGAGAAAGAGGAAATCGTTCTGTAGACGAAGGGTAACCGGGTGATCGTGCGCCATGGTCTTAATCAAAGTCAGCATCGTATCAACAGGTTTATCCAGTGCTGCGTTGGTTCGGTCGTAGATGCGAGATGTCTTGATCAAGACGTTTAGCTGTGTGACCAGCTGAATGCCCAGCATGATCATCTGCTGGTCCAGAATATCCCCGGCTTCCGATCCTTGAGCGATCTTGTGGGAGAGAGATTTTTCGTGTGTGAGGATCGGTTGAGCCTGTTCGTTCACAACCGAGGCCTCTTTAATCTTGAAGTGACTCACAGGAACAACTCCTTACTCATGACGCTGCCTGTTTGAGCTGTTGTCGCTGGGCTTGGGCAAGCGCAGCTGAGCAGGCTTGGCGGACTGCGGTACCACCTTTTTTCTGACCTAACTCAAGGACGGCAAGGCCTGCAGGGGTGGCCAATTTCCCCAATACTTCGGCAGCAAGCATGGCCAGTTCTTCTTTCTTTTTCCGGTTGGTCCAAGACCGTTCTGTGAGGACACTTTCGAAATACGGAATCACGTCATCGCCACTGGTCGCGCGTATCGCGAGAAACATGGCACGTTTTTCACTGAGGGCTCGATCCATAAAGGTGTCCGTTGATACGAAGGGCGACCAGGTGGAGTAGGCCGCCTTATATTGTCCGCTCATGAGCAGCTTGAGAGCCGCCAGCCGCACAGACTCCTCGGCGTCATTCAAGAATGAAACCAGCTTTGCTCCATTGCCGTTGGGACGGAGTATGCCGATCGCTCGCACGACCTCTTTCCGGACTTGGACGTCAGGGTAGCGCACCAGTTTCTCGACAGACTCAATAAATCGCGGATTGTTCCATTTGAGTAGGATCGCAAGCAGGTTTTTGACATACCGGGGACGGCGGTCGGACAGACCACGTAATAGATGGTCCGGTTGATCTTTTGCGAGTACTTCCAGGGCTTCTGCCACGATTGCCTGATGGGTTGGCGCCTCTAGGGTCGCTAAGAGCGCGCAGAGGGCAGGAACAGCCGCTGGTGTCAAGGTCAGCAGCACGGACGGCAATCCTTCCGTGCTTGCGCCGGGAGTCCTGTTCAAATAGGTCTCCATCATCCTCATGCGTTCAGGCCGAGCGAGGTTGTCGAGCAGGCCTGCGAGCTGTGTCTTGTGCCCGTCACTGAGATCCGGTCTGATCTCAGTGGTCGTGCGTAAAAGTCCAAGGACGCTGTCGAGCAAGGGCCATTTGCCTTGGGCTGTTAGTGCGTCGATGACGTGTCCCCAGAGGTCGAGCAGCTTGGTGAGGATCGCCGGAGATTTTTCTGAGGCCAGGATAGCGGTGAGCATGTCCAATAGGTAAGTCGTGTTGTCTCTGGTGCGCTCAGTCTCGATCTCTTTCGCCAGCGCGGCGAGTTCTTCTTCAGTAATGTCGTAGCCCACGTGCCCAGATTGAAATCTTCCAGCTCCTCCGCCAGAAGCGTTGTGGCCTGTAGGACTGGTGCCTTCGGGGCCAAGTTCCCTCTCTTTCTTGACCTTGGCCTGTTCCCGATCCAGAAGGTCTCGCAGGCTCGATTCTGATGCTTCCATTGCTCCGGTTACAGGGAGGGCAAACACATCTCCGTCGGTAGAGACTTTGGCAATTTCTTCAGCGGTGACCAGGGTGATGGTGGAAAGGTTCTTCGCCCATAAACGAGTGACAATGTCGTCATCTTCTTCCTCAGGATCGAGGCTGTCCCATAGCGAGTCAAGCAAGTAGGAGAGATCTTTAGCTGGGAGACCTTCGAGAAATGTGAGCTCTCGAATACCATCCGAGTAGAGCTTAAATGCCACGCTTTCATTGCTCGACTCCTGCTCGGATCGATAGACAACTTCCCCGCCGAAGTACAGCTCGGAGCGTTGAACAAGAAAGGCCAATGTAGAATAGGTGGCGAGATGATCCGTGAGTCCCTCAAATAACTGATGGAAGAACGTCTGTGCCACGGGGTTTGTGGCTCCGTATGTCCGGCTGGACTTCGCGGTTCTGTCCAACAGTGTGAGAAGGCGTTTGACGGAGGCCAATTCCGGATTCGGTGGCGCTTTTGTGGGAGAGAGTGCTAGAGCACTGCTCTCTGTCGTGCGTTCGTCCATGGCCTTTAGTCCTACCTTGGAGGTGCCGAATCGTCAAGAAAATAGCTGCTCTTAACCCGATGACTACTGAGGAATTGCCCAGAGATTCCTTCTGGGTCTGGTTACTGATGGGTGGGCATTGTGCCTTCATCGTCAGCTCGCTAGAATCTGTTTCATCGACATGATTGCCTCGCACCACATTGTGTGTTTTGGGGATAGCCTCACGGCTGGGTTTCAATCGCCCACGGCAGATACGCCTCAGGGCGCTGAGACTCCCTATGGGCAGTTTCTGCAAGACTTGACAGGGCCGTCCGTGCGGGTGTCGGTAAGCGGGATCTGTGGGGAGCTGACCGGCGAAATGGCAATGCGGTTTCGACGCGACGTCTTGCAGCAACAACCAAGTCATGTGGTCTTGCTAGGGGGAACCAATGATTTGGGGTGGAACGCAGAGCCGGCGGAGATCATGAGGAATCTGGTGAAGATGTATGAATCGGCTCGTGCCACACAGGTCGTGCCGATCCCAGTTACGATACCTTCCATTCGAGCGGATGTTGCCGGTGGAGGGCCTGATGCGGAGGCCTGGATCGGGCAGCATCTGTCTCGTCGTGTTCGACTGAACGGCCTCATTCAGGAGTATGTGCTTGCCAAAGGCCTCTCCTGTGTCGATCTCTTTGCGGCTACGGTAGAATCGACGACGGGCCAACTCGCGGCTCAATATTCCAATGATGGGCTGCACTTGACGACAGGGGGGTACCGGCTGTTAGCCCAGTTACTCTATGACCAGGTGTTTGCTAAGGCGTTTCCAAGAGTGCAGGAATAGGTCAATGATTTTCGATGTGACCGATCGAGATTTTGATAAAATGGTTGAACAGTCGACGGTGCCGGTATTGGTAGAGTTTTGGAAGCCAGGATGCGGGAATTGCCGAGCGCTGTTGCGTGAACTTGAGAAACTTGAGCCTGATGTAGCCGGAAAAATGCTGATCCTGAAAATGAATGTCGAAGAGAATTTCCAGATTCCAGCAGAGCTGGAAGTTCGCTCATTGCCGGTGCTTGCGCTCTATCACCAAGGGACGTTCGAGCGGTTTATCGGCGGGATGGGAACTAGCGAGGAAATTCTCAAGCAGTTGCGACTGATATGACCTGAATATTCACAAGGTCCGCCAGGTTCGTCCGTCCTTTTCAATGAGCCGATCGGCCTCGACCGGTCCACAGGATCCTGCTTGGTATTCAGGCAGCCATCGCAACCCTTGCCGCTGCCACCCTTCTAGAATCTTAGTAACCCAGGCCCAGGATGCTTCAACGGCGTCACGTCGCATGAACCGGGAGGCATCACCGGCCATCACATCTAGAAGCAATCGCTCGTAGGCTTCTGGTGATGGGCGTCCGAAGACATCGCTGTATTGAAAGTCCATTTCTACCGGGTGCGTTTGTGCGCGCGTGCCGGGCACGCGCGAGACGATGCGGAGAGAGAGGCCCTCCTCAGGCTGGATACGTAACGCCAACACGTTCGGTGGTTGAGGCTGCTGTGGATTGGTGTTGAACAGGATGTGCGGGATGTCCTTAAATTGTACCGCGATCTCGCTGGCGCGATGAGGGAGTGCTTTCCCGGTGCGCAGATAGAAGGGCACGCCGTCCCAGCGCCAGTTTTCCACGAAACATTTGAGTGCGACATAGGTTTCGGTTTTGGAATCGGGATGAATTCCGTTCTCGCGGCGATATCCTGGAATGGGCGTGCCATGGGCTGTCCCTTCACTGTATTGGGCTCTGACGGTGACGTGTTCAACATCCTGATCGGTGATAGGCCTGAGACAGCGGAGGACTTCCATTTTCGCGTTGCGCACCACATCCGGATCAAGCGAGTAGGGGGGCTCCATCGCCACCAAACAGAGCAGCTGCAACATGTGATTCTGTACCATATCGCGCAATGCACCGGCCTCTTCGTAATAACTCGCTCTGGTCCCGACGCCTTCCGCTTCGCTCACCGTGATCTGCACATGATCGATATACTTGTGGTTCCAGATCGGCTCGAAGATGCTGTTGGCGAACCGGACGACCATCAAGTTTTGAACCGTTTCTTTTCCTAGATAATGGTCGATTCGGAAAATCTGCGATTCGTCAAACACACGTCCTGTCACGCGGTTGATGGCCTGGGCAGAGGCCAAATCGCGGCCGACCGGCTTTTCGACGATGATGCGGGCATAAGGTGTATGCAATTCCGGCTTGGTGGCTAATCCAGCTTGCTCAAGCCCCTCACACACGGAGGCAAATGAACTCGGAGGGATGCTCAAATAGAAAATTCGGTTGCCGGGTAACTGTAGATTACGTTCTATGTCTTCCGCACGGGTCTTCAACCTGGCGTAGGTGTTCGGGTCATCATTTCCTCCCGACACATAAAAGAGGTGTGGTGCGAAGTCCTTCCACTTGTCCTCTGCCAAGGCTTGCCGAGAATGTGAGATGACGCCGTCTCGAACTGTTGCACGAAACTCCTCGTCGGTCATCGCTGTGCGGCCCAAGCCAATCACGGCATAGTTCGGAGGGAGAAGGCCATCGAGGAGTAAGTTATAGAGGGCAGGAATCAAACGCCGACGCGCCAGATCGCCGGAACCGCCAAAGATGACGAGGGTACAGGGTTCGACAGGGGGAATCGTTTCCTGTGAAGGCCTAATATCGATACGTGAGCTATTCGGTGGCATAGGGCTCCAGGGTTATCGGCGAACCGCGTGGCCGCCAAAGGCATTTCGCAACGCGGCCAGCATCTTTTCCGCAAAGGATTCGCTCTGCCTCGATCGGAATCGAGTGAACAATGCCGTCGTGAGCGTCGGGACTGGCACATCCTTCTCGATCGCATCGGCGATCATCCAGCGACCCTCACCGGAGTCCTGCACATAGCCCTTCAACTGTTCCAGCCGCGGATCCTCTTTCAAGGCACCGGCCGCCAGTTCCAAGAGCCAGGAGCGGACGACGCTGCCGTGCATCCAAAGGTCTGCGATCTTGGCAAGATTGAGCTTGTAGTCGCTTTTCGCCATCAGCTCAAAGCCCTCCGCATATCCCTGCATCATGCTATATTCGATTCCGTTATGCACCATTTTCACGTAATGTCCGGCGCCGACTCCGCCGACGTGAGCCCACCCTTGTTCGGGCGCCAGCGTCGTGAAGATCGGTGCGAGTTGTTTCACCGGCGCCTCGTCGCCACCGACCATCAGGCAGTAACCGATCTTCAACCCCCAAATGCCTCCGCTGGTTCCAGCATCGACATAATGCAGCTGTTTTTTCTTGAGGTCCCCGGCCCGTCGAACATCGTCGTGAAATCTGGTGTTGCCGCCATCGATGACCGTGTCGCCAGGGTGGAGCAGCGCCGCAACGGCCTGAACGGTTTCCTCCGTCGGCGCGCCGGATGGGACCATAATCCAGACTGCGCGTGGGCCTTTGAGTTGGCCGACGAGGTCGGCTAACGAAGAGGCGCCGATACAGCCAGCGCTCTCGGCCTGTTTGATCAGATCTGCCGATCGATCATAGACCACCACCCGATGCCGGTCACGTTGTAATCGAGTGACCATGTTCATACCCATTTTCCCAAGTCCGATAAACCCGATTTCCATAGCGACTCCTTCTTTTAGGATACTGAAAAAAACTGGCTGTGTCCGGCAAGGCTCAGGTTAGTCACTCAATGAGTCCGATCTTCGCGTTCCCGTGACCTCTATTTTAGCCTTCAGCAGAAGTGGCGGCCTGCCTGACGCTATTGCAGAGAGCAGGATTACCGAGAGGCGTTGTCCTCTCTTCACACCAGTAGAATGAATGGCCGACAAGCCGTATGCAACCGCAGTCAGACAACCGATCCGGGAATCCTGTTAGTCGATCCTGGCAGGATTCGGTACATCCTTAAAAAGAGTATCGGCAAGATCGCGGCCAAAGTTGAGTCGTTCCGGTAAAGTAGCGGCAGTCAAGAACCGCCCGGCTAAGTCACCCAGCGCTGCATCGCGGGAGGCGATGAACTTTGGCGCGTCACTTGGTGCGGTCAGCCAGAAGCCCCGTAGCCGGAAGAATGCGGTGATAATGTCATCGAAGAAGATCGAGAGGAGATACTGGGCAGTCGCCGGCTTATCTGCAAGATCCCTTGCTTTTCCCAATACATGGAAACATTCCGCTTTCATCCGAATCTGTTCATTAATGCTGACAGGAGGCGGCCCTTGTCTGAATCGTTGGTTGGCGCGGTCGATTACCCTGGCCCCGATGTTGTCGTGATCGAAGAGGATGCGGGCTTTCCGCAAGAGAGATGGGAGGCGCGGCGAGTAGGGAAGATCCTCCTCAAATTCCTGGTGCCCGCGATAGCGGATGTCGGCGAGGCGGTCGGCAACACGGACGATCTCGTGGCCGTCGGCTTGTCCTTTTACGAGCGCAATGAGGTCGATGTCGCTGTGCGTCGTAATCGCGCGTCGAACGCTGGACCCCACCAGAATGACAGTGACGAGATCTCCCCCGCGGCGGCCACGAACGTGGCGCAAGGCCACTGTGACAAGCTCTTCGAACCCCGGCTCTTCTATCGGATCCGGCTGTTCAGGCGGTTCTGGTATCGCCAGGAGTTCTGCCTGCAATTCTTCTGATGTCGGGGTAGGGTGGGTGGCGGGGGTATCCATGTTTAGGCTCCCTGTATACGCTGAATGTGTTGTGGGAGCGATTCCAGCCAGTCCTCGAACGGTTGGTTTGCATCAACGGTGATTTCCAACTTGCCATTGGTCAATCGCCTGACGACACCTGGACTTTCCGGGGACAACGGGATCTCGACCCACTCGCGGCTCAGCCCAAGCGAGTCGGTGACCCCAAGGATTCGGCTGATATGTGCGAACGATACCACGTCGATCGGCATTGAGTCTCCATTCGCGGCATTCTAGATTTCAGTGCGATCAGTGTCAATGAGAGGGTGCTAGGCCCTTTGTGATGATACGCGGTTTTCTTGCACGGCCGATGGCCAGGGGAAGGAAGCGCGGGGTCAGAGGCTAGCCTCCCAACACACGGGTAAAAATAGTGCAGGCCTCTTCAACCATGGCACTGGAGATATCTAAATGGGTGACGGCTCGAAAGCTGTTATCGCCGATAGCATTGATTAAGAGCCCCTCCTGTTTTAATGCGGCCACGATGGCTGATGGGCTCAGGCGGTGGCCGATCACTCCAAATATGACGATGTTCGTATCGACATCTTGAGGAGTAATCCTGACCGAGGGAATGTGCTGTAGCTGTCGCGCCAGCCGCTTGGCATGGTCATGATCCTCTTTCAGTCTCCCAAGATTATGCTCGATCGCATAGATGCCGGCCGCTGCGAGGACGCCGGCCTGCCGCATGGCACCGCCGTACATACGCCGAAAACGTTTGGCTCTATCGAGCAGAGTCAGATCATTCATTAATAAGAGTGAGCCGGCCGGCGCCCCCAGTCCTTTCGAGAGACAGACCGACAGGGTGTCAAAATGCTGGGCATACGAAGCCGGCGGTAGGGTGGTGGCCGCGATGGCATTGAATAGCCGTGCGCCGTCCAAATGCATGGGGATGCCATGGGTGGACGCCACTGTTCGAATCCGTTCAATTGTCGCGAGGGGATAAATTGTCCCGCCGCCGCTGTTATGGGTGTTCTCCAGGCAGATCAGCCCCGTTTGAACCGTGTGTGGTTCTTTGGGGCGTATGGCTGCCTCAACCTGTTCGGATGAAATGAGACCGCGGTTCCCTTGGACCCAATGAAGCTGTACCCCTGCCAGTGCTCCGGCCGCACCCTGTTCATATCGGACGATATGCGCGGTGCTTTCGACGATGACTTCTTGGCCTGGTTGTGTGTGGAGGCGAATGGCAAGTTGATTGCCCATCGTGCCGGACGGCACGAAGAGCGCGGCCTTTTTCCCAAACATCGCGGCCGCCATTTCTTGAAGACGATTGACGGTGGGATCTTCACCGTAGACATCGTCCCCCACGTCCGCACGTGCCATGGCTTGTCGCATAGCGTCAGTGGGTTTCGTGACCGTATCGCTGCGCAGGTCGATCATGAGGGGTTCGTGAGCATACCACAAGATTGTGTGTATGGGGCATACTAGCAAATTTTCTCTGTAGAAGGAGAATTGATCGCGGCAGGATGCGGGGTGTAGGGAGTGGTGTCGTGACGTGTTTCCATCGGCGGCAATATCTGGGCGACGAATAGACTGGCGCTCTCGTCGATCTTGCGGTCGATGTTAGACGAGGTTGATGCAGGCCCTGTGCTTCCGACGCGCGCAGTCGGACGTATCTGATCACCCACCCCTGCTTTACGTGAAAAAAAACCGCATGCTATAGTCCGATGTCGATTGTGCTGTGATGACGGTATAGCCTCACGTTTACGAGGGTTATGATGCATGAAGTTCCAGTGAAGATTTATCTCGATAGACTGTTGAAAGACTGTAAAAAAACCGCGAGGGCACTCGCGCTTCTCTCCGGCCCGGTCAAAGAGAAAGCGTTACGTGCGATGGCTGATCGATTAGCGGCCGACGAAGAGAAGATTCTCGCGGCGAACGAAAAAGATGTGGATGCGGTTGGGAAGTCGTTCGAGGCTGATGTCATCAAGGATCGGATGAAGGCCGCGGTGGCTCGCTTACGTATGACGGCAAGCGATATTAAGGAGATGGTGGATCGTCTTCGCCTGATCGCAGATCTGCCGGATCCGGTTGGTACTGTCACCTCGCGAGGCGAACGACCGGACGGACTACAAGTAAGTCGCGTCCGTGTTCCGATCGGGGTAATCGGGGTGGTATCGGAATTGAGTCCACTTATTACCGTGGAGTCGATCGCACTCTGCTTTAAATCTGGTAACCTCTGTGTCTTTCGTGGCGCTCCGGAGTGGGGTCTGACACAGCAGGCTATTGGATTTGGACTTCGCGAAGCCGCAGAGAAAAGTGGGGTGTTGGTCGGCGCATGGATTATCATCGAGCGTCCTGAAAAAGAGGTGGCAGTCGAGCTGATTCGGTCGGGAAAAAGCCTTGATGCGATTATCCCGCGAGGCGGGGCGGGTCTCAGAAGATCCGTTGTGGAGCAGGCGAAGATGCCGGTGCTGTGCCACGACGGGGGGCTCACGCAGATGTACGTGGATGCCGACACGGATCTGCCGATGGCTCAGAATGTGGCGATCAACTCCAAAGTACAGAAAGTTATGGCATCGAACTCGCTCGATACGTTACTGGTGCAACAGGTGATTGGACGGCAGTTTTTGCCGCCGCTGGTGAATCGTATGCTCGAAGAATTTAAGATCGAGGTTCGGGCCTGTCCGAAGACCATGGCCCTCATGGGGCAAATGGCGATGACGGGACACGCCTCGATCATCCCGGCGAAAGAGGAGGACTGGGATACCCAATTTCAGTCGCCTGTGTTAGCCGTCAAAATGGTTGCGGATCTGGATGAGGCGTTGGCGCACATTGTGGCGCATGGCCCATGTCTCACCGCCGTCATCGCCACCACGAGTTATGAATCGGCTTTACGGTTTACGCGGGAGGTCGATGCCAGCGCGGTGTTCGTCAATGCGTCGTCTCGGCTCAATGCCGGTGACAGCTATGGGATGGGCGCCGATGTCGGGCTCAGTGGCTCACGTCTTCATGCCAAGGGCCCGATCGGTCTTGAACAGCTGACCTGTGAAAAGTATGTGGCCTTTGGCTCGGGCCAACTACGCTATCCGCATCCGGTGCCGGAGGCGTATTTTGACGCGATTATGCTGAAGAGACCGTAGTCGTCTGCAAAAATGCTCTCCAGCTTCGGTCTCATTCGTTTGAGCCACTCACTGTACCTTCAACGCGTTGGTCTCGTGGTGTGCACTCCTTGCGTGCCTCGCTGGGAGCCGCGTTAACCTGGTGTGGCGAGGTCCCATCAATGACGAATAACTCACTGCGACAGTCGCTTCACTCGCACATGGCCCGGTGGGGTCTCAAGCGGTTTACGTCCGACGCGGACTATTTTGCTTGGCAGCGGATAGAGCTGTCTTCTACGGATCTGATTCAACTCAGAAAAGTAGTTGCGCAAAAGCACGAAGGGGGGCATCTCGATGAAGTTGCCTTCTACGACCTGAGTGCTCAGCCGCAGATTCTTCCGGCCCTCTACAGTCAGCGCTACGAGTACTATATCGAGGTCGGTTCACGTGTTGCGGCTCGTTTCGGAGATGCCGCCCACATCCTCGATTTCGGCTGTGGAGTCGGAATTCTGACAACCTTCTATGCGGCACAATACCATGAGAAACAGTTTGTCGGCGTCGACCGTTCACCGGCATCGATTGCGGTCGCACGGGAGAGAGCTCAAGGGCTTGGTCTGGGCAATCTCCGGTTTGAGTGTGTCGATGTCGAGTTACAGGCCATTGCGGGACTGTATGATCTGATTGTTGCCACCCATTCGCTGGTGCAGGCTGAGCAGGACCCGGGGATTCCAAGTCAGAATTGGCAGACGTTCGAACGTACGCATGATTCGAAGCAGCAGGCCCTGTTTGAGCAACGAACTGGTCTCGACATTCGACTGGATCGGCTCAGCGCGTTGCTAGCCCAGAAGGGCCGCATGATTGTGTGTGAGAAAACCCGTCAGTTGGCAAGACGAGTTCCATTGCAGCGGGCCTTGGCCGCACGAGGGCTGGGGCTGGTTGAGCAGCCTGAATTGGTTCGATACCGGCTCGTCGAAGAAGTGACTGACGATGGTCCTTTCTATCTGTTGGGGACGGAAGCGGGGAGTACGCTTCACTGGGATGAATTGCCGGAGCCAGACGAAGGCTCCCCGTGCGATCCCATGCAGTTTAAAACCCATGCCACAGACCAGGACGCACCGCTCTATGAGAACCATGGGCCTTCCGCACAGGGTGTTTGTGAACAGCTTCACGAGAAGCGTCTACTCAAAGACACGACGCGTCAGGAATCGGATGGCCGTCAACTGCATGTCGAACTTGGGCAGGCAGAGGAGGGAGTCTATCTGTATTGTGCGAATACCTTTGATCAACGTCAGCTGGTTATTGTCGAACCAGCTCGCGCACTCATGTTGGAGTCGTACTATCGGCAGATTGTGGAAGGTGCATCTGGCTAGGAGCCGATACGATGCTCTCTCTGCGTGCTGCATTTGATAGACAACACGAGGAGTTCGTGCCCTCGAATGACATAGATTACTCGATAGCGGTCCTCGCGAATCCGATAGAGATGCTCCAGGCCCTCGATCTTCGTGGCGCCGGTGGGATTGGGGATGGAGCGGAGTGCAAGGAGCCGTTTTACGAGAATCGTTCGAAGAGGCTTAACCAATGCCTCGAGTTGTTGTTCGGCTGGAGGGGCCACGTAAATTGTGGAGACGGTCCGGTGCAATCACACCCCCAATTCTTTCAATATGGCATCAAGGGCCCGAGCACCCTTTTTGTTCGCTTGAGCGAGAGCGTCGCGGGCATCGACGAGATCGATACGGTTTTCCAGCGCCTCTAGGAGCCGGAGATCATTGATGGGGACTACCGCGGCGACCGCTCGGCCACGTCTACGTAACAGTACACGTTCGTTGCCGAAGGCCGCACGGTTGATTGCATCGGCAAACTCTTCTCGCTCCTTGTTGCCCGAAGGATTTCCCATGGCGCACCTCCAGAGACAGCGTTCGGTCAGAAAAACAGATTAAGGGACTGAGCAAGCTGTACAGTGGACAGGAGACGAAGTCAATCGACGAAAATTTTCAGATACCCATTCCAATTCTTGCGTAATTGGGATATGAAGAGGGGGCGGCAATCATGTCGCAGTCCGATATTATTCATCCGTACAGTAGCAGTAGAGGAGACACTCAATGGCTAAGGGTATGACGCAGAAAAAAACGACCAAGAAGAAACCAGCCAAGAGCATGATGGAAAAGCGCGCAGACAAGGCTGCCAAGAAGCGAGGCTAACGTAGCCGTCGTTCAGTCATTCCGGCCGAATCCACATCCACTCTGCCCATCGACGTGAGTCAAGCAGTAAGTTGTACACGTTGATGGGCGTGCGCTATGGCCTTCACACCGCTCGGCCCATTTGGCCCATAGACCCGTACCCTCATCACTTCTTCCGGTAGACGTTCAGTCCAACTTTCTCCTCACGGTTTGGAATGGTCACATTCCCCTCAGTTGAGGCAATAATAATTGTTTTCCCTGAAGCCGAGGGGCCGAACGCTTTAGATAGATCGACCTTAATGGTCAATGTCGTCCCTTCAACCGTCATTTCCACGTTTTTCATGATAGTAGCCTCTCAGTGATGGACAGAGTATGCGCACATGCGTATGCGGAAAGTAATGGTGCAACCTCTATCTCGATCAGCAGAGGAAGTCAATCGACTGGAGCGCTTCATCCGTACCAGGGTTCAGTCATTCTCGCTGGTATGGCCAGACGAGAAGCTGATTTCATCCGTTACCCTCCAGCAAACACAGGGTGAAAACCGGCGCTGGTCAGGATGCGGGCAACGGTCTCGCGTTGGTCGCCCTGAACCTCAATTCGCCCGTTCTTTACCGTGCCCCCGGCGCCGCACGATTGCTGCATTTCTTTGGCGAGAGCTTCTTTCTCAGCCAGACTGATGCCGAGGAATCCTGAGATGACCGTCACAGTTTTGCCGCCTCGGTGTGCGGTCTGGCGAACAATATTCACTCGTCCGCGAGGTTTCTTTGATGCGGCTGGCTTCAAATCAGTCTGGGCGAGGTTGCTGATATCCTGCGGTTTGCGTGGAGTCGGTGGTCGCTCGATATTCTGTAGGGAAGCAAAAGGACTGGCCCAAGGGGCCGGCTCACCACTTGTAGAAATGCGCGTCTTTTCTTTCATCGCTATATCCTCTTGCCACATACTGTTCCGGGGGGCCGGCTGTGTTACCCAAACGAGCTCGCGGCATCTTTTACGATCGTCAATTCAATGTGGGCCGTGGTCTCTCCCTCCGTTATCCAAATGTGTCTTTCTTGAATGGTACATTGCAGCTGCATGCTGGGATGCGTCAGTTGAGCTAACGCTCGACTTCCCTCCGGCGGAACATTCATCACGGTCAAATTATCCAAGCGTTCGAGTGTGGCCAGATTCTTTTCCCACCATTGATCCGCGCCGCGTCCGCCGTAGGTATAGACATAGACGTGTTTCGCTCGGCCGCAAGCCTGGCGAATAGATTTCTCATGTGGCTGGCCCACCTCTATCCAGGTGTCGATGGCGCCCGTCAAATCCTTGACCCAGAGCGCAGGTTCCTCTTCAGTGCTTATCCCCCGACCAAATGACAAGGCCTCATGCGCGTGCAGTGCAAAAGCCAATAGTCGGACCATCATGCGTTCGTCAGTCTCGGAGGGATGGCGGGCCAGCGTGACGGCATGATCTTGATAATACTGGCGATCCATGTCGGAAATTTGTACGGTGGCTTTGAAAATTGTCGCGTTCGAGGCCATGGGTCTGTGGTTCCTTGATTCCAGATATGTTCACCTGAAAGGCGTGAGCCAGTTCGTTCCTTCAATCTTTATACGCGATGTACCACCCTTCAACTCGCTCCCGTGCCCAGGGTGTTTTCCGAAGGAATGTGAGGCTAGATTTTACGCTGGGGTCGTGGAGAAAACAGCGGATCGGGACCCGACGCCCCATCTCGGCCCACCCATACCGCTCGACGAGTTCCTTGACAATGGTCTCCAGCGTAATTCCGTGCAATGGATCGCGTGGATGGGTGGTCGATGATGGTTGGGTCATGGGCGGTGCACTCCAGGGAGCAAGGCTACACGTTGGTGGGGAGTTCTACAAGCGGTTTTGGGAGATGGAGGATTAGTTCCGGGGTGAGGTGGGCTCCGGTTACGGCGCCATCATCATTGTTTGCGCCAGCTTCGTTGAAGATGACGACGGTTTCGCTTGAGTAGGTAGATCAGGTGACAGGAGTGACGATGATTGCAACGGGAGGACTATTGCCGACTGTGATGGCGACGTGATCGCTGTTGGTTGCATTCGGGAAATCTGCCACTGTGAGAACAGCCGTAAAGATCCCTGTTGTGCCGAACATGTGTAGAGGGTTGGCTGCAGTCGAAGTCCCGCCATCGCCAACAACCCAGCTATAGGTCAATGGTTGAGTGTTAGGGTTAGAGGAACGACTCAATAAGAATTGGACAGGTAGTGGCAGGGCTTCACCTGCGTTGTGGTCGTTAGAATAAATTGAGGTTTCTCGCACGCCGCTTCCCTGCGCAAGGAGCTGTGAGCAGCGCATGGAGGGTTGGGTGTTCTGCGTCGTACATTGGCCCTGTTGTGAGCGCTCGGTGGTGTTCCTTTCATAACATGGCCATCCGAAATTTTCGCCGTGGCCTGTATTGATCGCTTCCAGGTGCCCCACTACACATCGCCGATAGTAGGGTATCCCATCTGACGAACTGATCGTGCATCGGAAGGGATTGCGAAGTCCTCGATCCTAAACCGTGTAACCCGTGTATCGGATCGCTGAAATGAGAGGGACGTAAGGGCAAAAGGCATAGAGTAGGGAGTCAGAGGTCAGGAGTGGAAGGCAAAGAGGATACAGCACGAGTTGGGAGCTATTGACCTATCGCTGGTGGCGGGAGAAGGGAGGAATTGGCAAGCGCATCGTGTTTGTCCGTCCTGTCATGTTTGTCTGGCTTGTCTGAGTGATGGAAACAGGCCCGACCCACTAAATCAGCTGGGCAAACTACGACCAGCCAACCGAAAGTCGTCTATGTCTTCCGTTTGAGCATATCTGCGAGATGGGAGAACGGTGTGAAAGTCGACGGTCGATCTTGCTCTCGACTGGGAGGTATCTCTCTGGGTGGGGATGTCACCTGGTTCCGCTGGTGCTCATTGTCGTGACAGTAGAGACAGAGCAATTCCCAGTTGCTTCCGTCCGGCGGATTGTTATCGTGGTTGTGGTCTTTGTGATGAACTGTGAGCTGGCTCAGCTTTTTGCCATCAAATTCTCGTCCGCAATGCGCACAGATCCAGGGAAACATTTTGAGCGACTGCTCTCGATAGGTCTGTTGCAGTTGAGTCTGGTCTCGGTGTGCCATGTAAGCCTCGACGTGGAAGATTGCACGTTCCAGGGAGGTTTTTTAGAACGGTGCAGGCTCATGCGTTGTCCAGGCAACCCCAGAAGCTCGAAATTCGATCGGTCGCCTGGCAGCAGGTCTGTTGCTATATGAGTTGTGTGCAGGGCCAACAGAAAACCCGGATGGCTGGTTTGACCCATCCGGAGCGTTGGGCTTCTGTACACCAGGCTTTGACTGCCTCGGCGACCTTGTCACGTTGACCGGACTCGAGCGAAACCAAAATCACACTATTTCCCCCTGCATAGAACGAGATCCCATCCGTCGATCCCGACTGTCCTGTCCCATGTGCGCCTGGGAACTCGGTATAGGCTGTGACCGCGCAGGTTTGGAGAATTTCATGTACGCGTTCTTTCAGCGAGGTGCGAAACGCGATCATCAACATGTCCATGGGCAACCTCAGTACAGATGGTCCCTGACTATAGCAGGTCCCCGACGAATCTTGGAAGCAGGATAGAAATTATCATGGAGAAACGCCTGAGGGCCATCAATATTTTCTTATGGTTGGCCGGAGGTACACGCATACCGGAGGGCGAGAACACGAGGCTAGGGCGGTGCTCATTAGCCAAGATCAATGGGTAAGCGCGTGCCTGTGCAGGCTACCTCATAGATGTTCGGCCTGATGTGAGTACCGTAGTGCGCGATGTCAGCGCTGATACTGAGAGATGCCTCCTTGAGTGGATACAGCGGCACCTGAGCGAATGATTCGAATTGGGGAAACACCAGAGGGCGCTCTGTATGTAGAGGCCTACACGCATACACATGCACAGGGGGGCGCCAAGCATAAATATGCCGGAAGACTTTCCCGGTTTGTGTGATGAGTGGAAACCATGATCACGGTTTGAACTAAATTGCTCAGACAAGTCATGTAGTTGTGAGACTTAATCGCCACTATTCCTCATCCCCAAGTAGTAGGAAATTATATTGTTCAATAACGATTTTCTCGTGGCACATGAGTTGCTTATGGGTAAGTCCGACAACGCTCAGCATCACGCCATCTCGACAGCTTTTGCAGACCAGGTAAGTCGATCGGCGGAACGACCTAAGGCCGCGTGACAGTGCTGATGGTCCATCGAATGGATGAAACGAGTGTCATGCTTCACGAATGTGTAAGTGCCGCACTCATGCGATGAAGGATGCTGGAGACAGACTAATCTCCCAGTAACCTGCCACGCCCTCCATCACAACTGACAGATCGAACGCGTGATAGTGAGTGGACTAAGTTGTCCCAAAAGAATGGAGCATATTGTGCAATCTAGAACAAGAACAGTTCTTACATCAGTCGCGGTGCTGTGTCTCACGATAGTCTTTGGCACGTCGCCTCTCCTCGCTGAACCCAGTCCAGCCATTGGGCCGTTGACAGTCCATCCGACAAACCCACGGTACTTTGCCGATCCGACAGGGCGTGCGGTGTATCTCACCGGCTCACATACGTGGTCTAACCTGCAGGATGGGGAGACCAGCGCCTTCAACTACACGAGCTACCTCGGACTTCTTCAGGCCAACCATCATAATTTTATTCGTCTCTGGATTTCTGAGTCCCCTCAGGCCGACGCCGGACTGATGCCCGCCCCGGGATTTGCCGGCGGTGCTCCTTGGTATAAAAGGGCGTCGCCGTTGCCGTATGCCAGGACAGGACCTGGGAATGCAGCCGACGGTTTGCCCAAGTTTAGCCTCAATCAGTTCGATCAAGCCTATTTTGATCGCTTGCGGTCACGAGTGATTGCGGCCCGCGATCAGGGGATTTATGTCGGCATCATGTTGTTCAACTTTCAGACGGCCTGGAATGCCAACGAGACTCTCCCCGATCGAAACGTCTGGCGCTACCATCCCTACAACACCACCAACAATGTCAGCGGGGTCAATGGCGACCCGAACGGTAACGGCAACGGAGAAGAGACCCATACGCTTCAAGTGGCGGCGGTCACTCAAGCGCAAGAAGCATACGTCAAGAAAGTGATCGACACCGTCAACGATCTTGATAACGTGATGTATGAGGTGTCAAACGGAGACACCGCAGGCGATCCGGCCTGGCAATTTCACATCATCAATATCATCAAAAATTACGAGGCGGGAAAATCGAAGCAGCACCTTGTGGGCATGACTGGAGCTGAGAAACTCAGCAATAGCCTGCTCATAACCAACCCCGGCGAGTGGACCTCCTTCGCCGCAGCGACCTACAACAGTCCGACCGATCATTACGCCAGCAACCCTCCGGCGACCGATGGTACGAGAATCAGCATCCTGGATACCGATCACATAGGGTACTCGCTCTTTCAGAACGATGCAGCGTTGACACGCGGCTGGGTCTGGAAAAGCTTCACGCGGGGGCATCATCCTATTTTAATGGAAGACAGTACTGGTTTTTCTGGCTGGGCAGCCGGACGATCGGCTATGGGGCACACCCAATCCTATGCGTCACGGATGAACCTGGCCGGCATGACCCCGCTGAACACCCTTTCCTCTACAAACTATTGCTTGGCGAGTGCAGGGCAAGAGTATCTTGTCTATCAACCTGCAAACGGACCGTTTACCGTCAATGTTGCCGGTGGGGCCTACGTCTATGAATGGTTCAATTCCGTGACAGGGACCATTGCAGGGACTGGAACTGTTGGGGCCGTAGGAGGAGATCAATCTTTTACACCGCCCTTTAGTGGGCCGGCGGTGCTTTATCTCAAAGCCAGCGGCGCCACGCCTCCGGCGACACCACCTGTCGCGTCTCCAGTTGGTCATTGGAAGCTGGACGATGCAAATGGATTAATCGTTGCCGATGCGTCGGGCAATGGTCTTACGGGAGCCTTGGTGAACAGGCCTGTATGGACCAGTGGCTGGCTTGGCGGTGGCCTCAGCCTGAATGGAACGAATGATTACGTTCACATTCCAAATCCGGGTCCACTCTCGCCACAAAAACTGACCCTGTCTCTCTGGGTCAATCCCTCCAGCTTCGCGAACGCCAACTGGAACTCAACTCTCGCTAACGTTGGGCTCCACGAATGGAGCGACGGGTACTATGGGTTGGCTATTGACACGGCTGGCAAGCCCGTGGCAATGGTCAACAATGGTGGTGGTGAGGGGAACGCCGTTTACCTCAAGGGCTCAGCTCTCACCGTGGGGCAGTGGAGCCACCTGGCCATGACGTATGACAACGCGACGTTGAAGCTCTACGTCGATGGGGTCGACGCCGGTCACGTGTCGATCAACCGTCTGCGGACCACGAGTTCTGCGCCGCTGATGCTTGGCAGGCGAGGAGATGCTGCGCATTATTTCAAAGGAATTCTTGACGAGGTGCAGCTCTATAGTCAGGCATTGAGTGCTGCGGACATTACCGCGCTTGTTGGAAATGCTCCTCTTCCCACGCCGTCTTCACCGCCAGCCCCCTCCTCGCTACCAGAGGCTGGGGTGTCGTCATTGACTGGACTTTCGTCATTGGCGGGAGTTTCGTCACTGGCTGCGGTTACTCCACTGAATGGGGTTGCGCCATTGTCGGTTACACTAGCAGCCGTCACAACCTATAAGGCCTCAACCAGTTTCTCTAGCGTACAAGGGCAGGGCGGCTGGTTCTATCGCGATTCGCTGGGCCGGAACATGACGTACAACTCCGCCGCGGGCTATTGGCAGGGGGCAGAGACCTATCTGAGGCTGTGGAACTCCGGTGGTCATCCTGGGACCGGTGCGGATGCGGTACGACGCTGGGTAGCACCCTCTGCCGGCACCATCCAAATCACCGGAAGTGCCAGCCACGGCGCATCCACCGGAGGGGTCACAGTCTCGATTCGTAAAGGCAGCACCATTCTTTGGCAACAGGCTCTTACGACCAGCACTTCCTACAATGTGACGACAACCGTCACGGCAGGTCAAGCCATCGATTTTCATATTAACCGTGGGGGAGATGGCAGTATTAACAGCGACTCAACTGGCTTTGATCCAACCATCACTCTCACGACTGATGGGACCACGCCACCGCCGCCATCCGGCGGCACATCCTTTAAAGCCTCCACCAATTTTTCCGGTGTGCAAGGGCAGGGTGGCTGGTACTATCGTGACTCGTTGGGTCGGAGCATGACGTACAACTCCGCCGCGGGCTATTGGCAGGGGGCAGAGACCTATCTGCGGCTGTGGAACTCTGGTGGTCATCCTGGGACCGGTGCAGACGCGGTACGACGCTGGGTAGCACCCTCCGCTGGCACCGTCCAAATCACCGGAAATGCCAACGTCAGCGGCGGTGGGGGAGGGGTTGCGGTGTCGATTCGTAAAGGCAGCACCATTCTCTGGCAACAGGTCCTCGCCACGGGCGCTTCCACGGCCTACAACGTGACGACGACTGTCGCGGCCGGTGAAGCCATTGATTTCTGGATCAATCGAGGGGGCGGCGGTAATACCAACGACTCAACGGGATTTGATCCTACGATCACTTACACAACTGGTGGGACCGCGCCACCCCCTCCAGGAGGCTCTGCGATCGTGTCATGGAATGCCAACACAGAAGCAGATCTCTCTGGTTACCGAGTTTATTATGGCACGAGTTCACGCAACTACCCCAATTCGATCAGTGTAGGGAAAGTCACGTCTGCCACAATCACTGGTCTGACGGTCGGGACGACGTACTATATTGCCGTAAAGGCGGTGGATACGAGCGGGAATCTCAGTGGATATTCTGCCGAAGTAACCAAAAGGCCCTAGGGCTCGTTTCGAGCAGCTCCTCATGCCGTCCTCAGAGGGATAGGTCAAGCGTATGGCTTGACCTATCTCAATGAGGGGATAGAGCATCTCCCTCATCTTCTGAACCTGCTCCACATCAACGAAATTGCCATCCCTGCTGCTTCGTTGATTTCTTGACTCACGTAACGCCGGTCACCGTCTGTACAGGACTGCGGTTGTTTTTCTTGTGCCGGGTCGTGAGGGAGAGTGCGTGGTCTCGATGGAGATTGGGCGCATCATGATGTTCGGGTTATTTTCAGCGGTAATGTTGACCAGGGATTTAGGGTAACGGCGTTGCAAGCAACCTGGTTTCACCTGATCACATCGGCTACGTGTCGAGAGGTTTCGAAGGTGTTATCGGCGTAAATCACCAATGCTCAGATGTATGCATTCCTTTTCCGTTCTTTAGGAGTTATCCTGCTTCTACTTTTACGGTGTAAGGCTGAGCCTCCCTCCCTTTTACTAGATTCTGTTGACAGTGACTTGATGCAAAAGTAACTAAAACCGCGAGCTGGACAAACGACGGGAAGGAGCGAGGTCTTGGCGTACCGTGTTGTCACCAGGCTTAAATACTTTATGTTCTCACACATCTGTTTTACTAGGGCCTGTTAACACTAACGCAAGCTATCAACGATTAATGCGAAATTGATG